>ULSM01037126.1_pt1 | contig 9839 bp, 8 predicted proteins | sample 1956381 | NCBI WGS metagenome assembly ULSM01 (sample SAMEA4835710, study PRJEB28245) | human gut metagenome | biome: gut microbiome; material: fecal sample | place: Denmark | collected 2008 | reverse complement strand
CTACTCCCCAAGGGGAGCCTTTCAATAAGCAAATTGCTAAGTTAACCCCCAATTGGAGGTGAATACCCATGGCGAATGAAATTTACGGCAACCTGAAGGGTATCCGTAATTCCGTTATTGAAGAATTAAAAACGTTTTATGATATCCGTCTGGAGGGCGGTCAGCTGCTGACTAGCGAGCTGGCTTTGCGTATGGCGGATGTTACTGATTTTATTAACCGCGAGGTGAGCGTTTACGTTGCGCGCAACGGTCAGGTGCTTGCCGTATCGGTGGGCAATGATCAGAGTGTGGAGCTGCCTCCGGTTGAGGGCAGACGTGGTGCCAGCCGTTTGAGCGGTGTGCGCTGTGTGCATACTCATCCCAACGGCAATCCGCTGCTCAGCGGTGTGGATATTTCCGCGCTGAAGAATAACCGTTTTGATGCGATGATTGCTGTCGGCGTTACTTCGCCTGATATCAGCCAGTCGCAGATGAGCTTCGGCATGATTACCGGTATTGACGATAACGAGCAATATCAGGTGGAATGCTACGGACCGCTGACGCTGCAGGAGGCGGAGGGAGTGTTCTTCCCGAATCTGGCGGCGATGGTGGAGCGCATCCTTGATAAGCAGACGGGCAGTGCAAGCCTGGCGCAGGGAACCGAGCGTGCGATTATCGTGGGCATGGAATATGGTGCTCCCAACAGCAGCGGCTGGACGGCTGAGGATTCTTTGGAGGAGCTGAAGCAGCTGGCAGATACTGCCGGTGCGGAGGTTGTGGCAAGATTCCTGCAGAAGCGCCCCAAGCCGGACCCGGCGTTCTTTATCGGCCGCGGCAAGGTGCAGGAGCTGGCGCTTTATGTGCAGCAGGAGAACGTAGACCTGTGCATTTTTGACGATGAGCTTTCGCCGGCACAGCAGCGTAATATTGAGCAGTCAATGGGTGTGCGTGTGCTTGACCGCACGGCGCTTATCCTTGATATTTTCGCCCAACGTGCGCATACTAATGAAGGTAAGCTGCAGGTTGAGCTGGCGCAGCTGCAATATACGCTGCCGCGTATTATGGGCAAGGGCCTGGCGCTGTCGCGTCTTGGCGGCGGCATCGGTACCCGCGGTCCCGGCGAAACTAAGCTGGAGGTTGACCGCCGTCGCATCCGTGACCGCATTGCTTATATTAAGGAATGCATCGGCAAGGTTAAGAGTGTGCGCACTCTGCACCGAGCAGGACGCGCGAAGGCGAGTGTGCCTACGGTAAGCCTTGTGGGCTACACCAACGCCGGAAAATCCACGCTTTTGAATACGCTGACTAATTCGGATATCTACGCGCAGGACCAGCTTTTCGCAACGCTGGACCCGACTACGCGCCAGTTAGATCTGCCGAATAAGCAGCAGGCCATTTTGACAGATACTGTCGGCTTTATCCAACGCTTGCCGCATCAGCTGGTTGCAGCCTTCCAGTCTACGCTGGAGGAGGTTGTGCAGTCCGACGTGCTTCTGCACGTTATTGATGTCAGCCACGAGCTGTATAAGGAGCAGGCTGCTGCTGTTTATCAGGTTCTGGATGAGCTGGGTGCCAAGGATAAGACAATTATCACGGTTTATAACAAAATTGATAAGCTGCCGCCGGATTCCGGTCTGGCAGAGCGTTTGAGCAAGGAAGAAAACAGCATCTGCATTTCCGCCAAGGCACGTTATAATCTTGACGGCCTGCTGGCGCTGATTGCGGAGAACCTGAAGCTGAAGGCGGTAGAGGAGAGCTTCCTCGTGCCTTACAGCGATTCCGCTGCGGTAGGACGCTTGCATGATGCAGGTACTGTACTGGAGCAGGAATATCTGGCGGAGGGCACACTGCTGAAGGTGCTTCTGGACGCGGAGCAGGTACAGCAGTTTGCCAAGTATCTTGCTGCAGATGCCAAGGCTTAGGATTAATTGGCTTATGCCGAAAAATATAAAAATATCAGGTGAGAATTTTGGTTGATTACAATGCATTAGAGCAGGCAGCCTTAGCTGAGGTTGCTAAACATACCGCAGAGCTGGAAGCAGCAGCTTTGTACAATACTGAAAAGGTTATTGCGGCTTTCCGTAATAACATGGTTTCCGACTATTACTTGAAGCCTACTACAGGCTACGGCTACAGTGATGTGGGCCGCGATACTCTGGATTTGATTTACGCAGAGCTGTTCAAAACCGAGGCTGCATTGGTGCGTTCTCAGTTCGTCAGCGGTACTCATGCGCTGGCAGTTGCTTTGTTGGGCAACCTGCGCGCAGGCGATGAGCTGATTGCCGTAACCGGTGCTCCTTATGACACTATGCAGACTATTATCGGCTCTCCGGTTAAAACTCCCGGCTCCTTGGTTGACCTGGGCGTAACCTATAAGGAGCTGCCGATGAAGGGCGACCATGTTGATTTGGAGGCTGTAAAAAACGCTGTTACCTCCAAGACTACGATGATTCATATTCAGCGCTCCTGCGGCTACAGCAGCGAACGTAAGACTATTGACGTTGCTGAAATCGGCCGTATCTGCAGTGCTGCTAAGGAAGCTAACCCGAATGTTATCTGCTTTGTTGATAACTGCTACGGCGAGTTTATCGAGAAGCAGGAGCCTACCGAGGTTGGCGCTGATCTGATGGCAGGCTCTCTGATTAAGAATCTGGGCGGCGGCTTGGCTCCTACCGGCGGTTATATTGTCGGCCGTGCGGATTTGGTAGAGAATGCTTCCTACCGTCTTACAGCTCCCGGTCTGGGCGGCGAGATGGGCGCAACTCTGGGCGATACCGCGCGTGAGTTCTATCAGGGACTTTTCTTGGCTCCGCATATTGTGGTGCAGGCTGTTAAGACTGCTATTTTTGCGGCTGCTGTTTTCAAGGGCCTGGGCTATGATGTTAAGCCGCTGCCGGAGGAACGCCGCAGCGATATTATTCAGGCTATTACCTTGGAGAGCAAGCAGCGTCTGTGCGATTTCTGCGTTGCTATTCAGGGCAATTCTCCTGTTGATGCGCACGTTGAGCCGGTTCCGAGTCCGCTGCCGGGTTATCAGGATGAGATTATTATGGCTGCGGGTACTTTTGTACAGGGCGCTTCTATTGAGCTGAGTGCCGATGGTCCGTGCCGTGAGCCGTTTAATGTTTTCTTCCAGGGCGGTTTGACTTTTGAGCATGGTCGTCTGGCGATTATTGCGGCGGCTAAGCGTGTTGGCCCCAAAGAGGCGTAATAAAGTTAAAGATTCGTAATTAAATCTCATTCCGTTCAAAAGAATTGCGGGCGCTCGTTTCGTGTGGAACCAAGACGAAGTTCCGAAAAACTCGCGCTAAGCTAAAAAATTATACAATATTAGCTTGCATAGCGCTCAGACAGTTTCGGCCCTTCGGTGGTTCCAAACACTTACTCGCTGCAATTATTATTTCTCTGCATGAGAATTTAATTACTCAATTTAGTTTGCTTTTAACGTTATGTTAAGAGTTAAGTTACTCAATGTAGTTTGCTCTTAGCTTTGCAATAAGAGTTCATTTATCCATTTTAGGTTGCTCTTAACTTTGCAATAAAGTTTCGGTTACTCAATTTAGTCTGGCATCGAATTGACGTCAATTTTGATGGCGGAGTTGTTTAAGGATGATTTATATGAATAATATGGCAGTATGTAATTATATAGTGGGCGTGCTGGGCGCTGTTATCGGCGGTCTGATTATGCAGGCGGCTGCAGCCTTTCCGCTGGAGTTTACGGAGAACGGCCCCGGTCCCGGCTTCTGGCCTTTTACGCTGGGGGCGGTGCTGGGCGCTGTTTCGGTTTTGCTGCTGCTTTATACCTTTATCAATAAAACTGATTTACATGGCGTGAAGGTGCAGCTTTCTTCGACAGGCAACAAGCGCGTTTATTTAATGATGGGACTTGTTGTTGTGTTCTGCGTGCTTATCAGCATTCTCGGCTTTTATCCGGCAGCGGCACTTATGATTCCGGCTGTTATGCGTCTTATGGATTATCGCAATTATAAGGTAATCGGCCTGACAACGGTGCTTAGTCTGCTGTTTATTTATCTTGTTTTCGGCATGCTGCTGCATACGCAGATGCCGCAGTCTGTTTTCATGGAGTAGGGGGTCATACTGATGGTTGATATAATGAGCGCATTAAATATGATTTTCGTCCCCATGAATCTGCTGGGACTTTTCTTCGGCGTGCTGGTGGGCATTGCCTTCGGCTGTATGCCGGGCCTGAGCGTTAACATGGGTTTGGCGCTGCTGTTTCCGCTGGCATTTACGTTCCACGGTATCGGCGGCATTCTGATGCTGCTGGGAATTTACTGCGGTGCGATTTACGGCGGCAGTATTTCAGCAATCCTGCTGAAGACTCCGGGTACGCCTGCTTCCGTAGCGACAACGCTGGACGGCTATCCGATGGCGACGAAGCTGGGGCAGCCTGGACGTGCTCTCGGTCTTTCCACCTTGGCCAGCACCTTTGGCGGTATTTTCAGTACTATCTGCCTGATTTTGCTGGCACCGCAGCTGGCGAAGGTTGCACTGCAGTTTTCCAAGCCGGAATATTTTGCTCTGGCTATTTTCGGCCTCAGCATTATTACGAGTGTTTCCTCCGGCAGTGTTATCAAGGGTATTATGGGCGGTCTTATCGGTCTGTTCCTGGCGACCGTCGGCATTGACGGTATGAGCGGTGCAATCCGCTTTACTTTGGACTCCAACTATTTTATGGGCGGTGTATCCTTTATCCCTGTGCTGATCGGTGTGTTCGCCTTTGCGCAGGTGTTGAGCAGTATTGAGGATTATTATCATAATGAACGCAAGGAGCAGCACATGATGCTGGACCGTCTGCTGCCTTCGTTTGACGATATCAAGAGGGTGTTCAGCACGCTTTTGCGTTCCTCCTTCATCGGTACCTTCATCGGCTGTGTGCCCGGTACCGGCGGCGATATTGCTTCCTTTGTTTCTTATGATCAGGCTAAACGCTGGTCTAAGCACAGCAAGAACTTCGGCAACGGTGAGCCCGAGGGCATTGTAGCCTCCGAGGCAGGCAACAACGCTGTATCAGGCGGTGCTTTCATCCCTGTGCTGACGCTGGGTATCCCCGGCGACGGCGCAACGGCAATTATGATGGGCGCGCTGATGGTTCAGGGCCTGCAGCCCGGTCCCTTGCTTTTTGTGGAGAAGGCACCTGATGTTTACGCTATCTTCATCGGTCTGCTCTTAGCTAACGTGATTATGGGTATTATGGGCTTTTCGTTAATCAAACTTTTTATGAAGGTTGTTAACGTGCCTGTACACATTCTGCTGCCGATTATCGTGATGATGACCTTCGTGGGCACTTATTCCTACAATAATTCCCTGAACGATGTTTATCTGATGGTAGCAAGCGGTTTCTTAGGTTACTTTATGAATAAGCTGGGCTTTTCCATGTCGGCGATTATCATCGGCATTATCTTAGGCGGTATGGCAGAGCAGAACTTTGTCGGCTCGCTGATTATGAGCGACGGCAGCTTTGCTATTTTCTTCCAGCGTCCGCTGTGCCTGTTCTTCCTGGTGGCAGCACTTTTATCACTGCTTTCGCCGCTTTTCGGCAAGCTGTTCAAAAGAAGCTAAATTTTACTTGACAAACTCCCTGCGTTTAGCTAAACTAAGCATATAAAGGGAGTAGCTTGCACGCATGGCGTGTTCACTCTGTCGTCAGTACGATTGCTTTGGCAATCCGGCTTTGTGACTAAGTAGCGAGACTTTGTTGTAATTTTATTGCAGCAATGTCTCGCTTTTTTGTTTTTAGGGACGGCTGCAAATCAAGGAGGAAGAAAATGGAAATAGCTTTACAGTTTGTTTTATTGGCTTTAGGCTTTGTGATGCTCGGTAAGGGTGCGGATTGGTTTGTCGAGGGCGCGGCAGGTATTGCCATGCGCTTTGGCATTCCGCAGCTGGTAATCGGCCTTACTATCGTGGCGATGGGCACCAGCGCACCGGAGGCAGCGGTAAGTATCGCGGCGGCGGTTAAGGGTAATGCGGATATTACCATCGGTAATATCGTAGGCAGTAATATTCTTAACATACTTGTTATTTTAGGCCTTGCGGCTTCTATCGTACCGATTGCGGTAGCGCGTTCTACCGTACGCATCGAAATCCCCTTCATGATTGGTGTTACCGCACTGCTGTTTTATCAGGGACGCGACAGCAGTATCAGTCTGGCGGACGGCGGCGTGCTCATGGTAGCCTTTGCCGCATATATGATGTATCTGTACACCATGGCGATGAAGAGCAATGTCGACAGTGATCTGGAAGAGCCCGGTTTGCCGCTGGGACGCTGCCTTTTGGGTGCAGTTGGCGGCTTGGCGCTGATTATTGCCGGCAGTAATGTTACCGTTGGCGCAGCAACCTCTATTGCAACCTATGCTGGACTTAGCGAGCGTTTTATCGGCCTGACGATTGTGGCCTTGGGCACCTCGCTGCCGGAGCTGTTCACCTCTGTAGCGGCGGCACGCCGCGGTAACGCGGATATTGCCATCGGTAATATCGTCGGCAGCAACATTTTCAATATCCTTTTCGTAGTAGGCTTATCCTCGCTTATCATCGACATTCCCTTCGCATCTGCCTTCAACTTTGATACCTATGTAGCGCTTGGTGCGGCAGTGCTTTTGTGGCTGTGCGTGCTGCGTACTCAGCGCCTGCAACGCTGGGCCGGTGCGCTGATGCTGGTGTGCTATGCGGCGTATCTGGGGTATATTCTGTAAGCACAGCATTATAATGTAAAAAATTTAACATTTACCCTCCGCAAGCAGTAAAAATCTCTTGCCTGCTTGCGGAATTTATGGTAAAATATTTTGGTGTAAAAATAACACACGCAGGAAAATTCATCTGTTGCTACGTTTTGCCGCGTAGAGAAGAATTATAACCCATTCCTGCGGAGGAAAAAACAGGAGGAAACAAAAAATGGCTATTATCTCTATGAAACAATTACTTGAAGCTGGTGTACACTTTGGTCACCAAACCCGTCGTTGGAACCCTAAAATGGCTCCGTACATCTTCACCGAGCGTAACGGTATCTACATCATCGACCTGCAAAAAACCGTAAAAAAGGTTGACGAAGCTTACAACTTCATCCGTGAGGTTGCTGCTGCTGGCGAAAACATTCTGTTCGTTGGTACCAAAAAACAAGCTCAAGAAGCTATGAAAGAAGAAGCTACCCGCTGCAACATGTTCTTCGTTAACGAGCGTTGGCTGGGCGGCATGCTGACCAACTTCAAAACCATCCAAACCCGTATTGCACGTCTGCGCAAACTGGAAGCTATGGAAGCTGACGGCACCTTCGACCTGCTGCCGAAGAAAGAAGTTATCAGCCTGAAACATGAAATGGAAAAACTGACCAAATACTTGGGCGGTATCAAAGACATGAAAAAACTGCCGGGCGCTATGTTCATCGTTGACCCCCGCAAAGAGCACATCGCTGTTCTGGAAGCTCACAAACTGAACATTCCTATCGTTGCAACCGTTGACACCAACTGCGATCCGGACGAAATCGATCATGTAATCCCTGCAAACGACGACGCTATCCGCGCTGTAAAACTGCTGACTGCTAAAATGGCTGACGCTGTTCTGGAAGGCCGTCAAGGTATGCAAACCGAAGAAGCTGCTGATGAAGAAGCTCCGGCAACCGAAGAAGCTGAATAATCCTAACGTTAATATATTACATTTTGAGGAGGAATAACTGATGGCTCAAATTACTGCTGCATTAGTTAAAGAACTGCGCGAGCGTACTGGCGCTGGCATGATGGACTGCAAAAAAGCACTGACCGCTGTAGAAGGCGATATGGACAAAGCAATCGACTTCCTGCGTGAAAAAGGTTTGGCTGCTGCTGCTAAAAAAGCCGGCCGTATCGCTGCTGAAGGCGTTGTTGGCTCTTTCGTTAGCGCTGACGGCAAGATCGGTGCAATCGTAGAAGTTAACTGCGAAACCGACTTTGTGGCTAAAACCGACGGCTTCAAAGAACTCGTTAAAAAAATTGCTGCTCATATCGTAGCTACCAAACCGGCTGACGTAGAAGCTCTGCTGGCTTCCGAGCTGGACGGCCAAACCGTTGAAGCTCTGGTAACCGCTAGCGTTGCTAAAATCGGCGAAAAGATTTCCGTTCGTCGTTTCGCTCTGTACGAAGCTCCGGAAGGCGTTGTTGCTGCTTACATCCATGGCGGCGGCAAAATCGGCGTTGTTGTTGAATTAAAAGGCGGCAATGCTGAACTGGGTAAAGACGTTGCAATGCATGTTGCTGCTGCTAACCCGAGCTATCTGGAACGCTCTCAAGTACCGGCTGCTGAGCTGGAACACGAGAAAGAAGTTCTGTCCGAGCAAGCTAAAAACGAAGGCAAACCGGAAAAAATCATCGAGAAGATGGTTATGGGCCGTATCAACAAATACTACAAAGAAGTATGCCTGGTTGACCAAGAGTTCGTTAAAGATCCGGACCAAACCGTTGGCAAACTGGTAAAAGCTGCAGGCGCTGAAGTTCTGGCATTCTCCCGTTTCCAACTGGGCGAAGGCATCGAAAAGAAACAAGAGGACTTCGCTGCAGAGGTTATGTCTCAAATTAAATAATCCGTTTAGTTTGGACTGCAACTGAACATTTAAGGCTATCACAAGAAATTGTGGTAGCCTCTTTTTTGCACTGCAAAACTTTTAAAAAGTGTAAAATAGTATACATTTTTCTTTCTTGACTATGCTATGGCAAAAGCATATAATAGCAATGTATTTTGTTTTAGCAGTCTAGTAAACTGCTGGGGAGGTTAATGTATAATGAATAAGTTTTTAAAATACGCTCTTGTGGGCGTACTGACAATGTTTGCTCTTGTAGCTGCAGGCTGCGGCGGTTCTAAAGATGACGGCAAGGTAGATATGAATAAGCCGGTTATCGTAGGCGTAAACCCCGGTCCTCATGCTATTATTATGGATAACGTAAAGAAGATTGCCGAGAAAAAGGGCCTGAAGATTGAGGTTAAAGAGTTCAGCGATTTCGTAACTCCTAACTCCGCTCTGGCTTCCGGTGAAATCTGGGCTAACTGCTTCCAGCACGAGCCCTTCCTGAAGGCAACTATGAAGAAGGAGCCTTCCTTCAAGCTGGCTAAAGCCTTCAACACCGCTCTGTTCCCGATTAACATCTATTCTAAAAAATTGAAACCCGGCGACACCATTCCCGACGGTGCAAAAATCGGTATTCCTAACGATCCGACCAACGGCGGCCGTGCTATTCTGCTGCTCGCTGCCAACAACCTGATTAAGGTTAAAGACCCGAAGGATGTTACTACCAGCGTTAAGGATATCACCGAAAATCCGCATCATTTCGAAATTATCGAGCTGGAGGCTGCAGCAATTCCCCGCAGTCTGGATGATCTGACCTGCGCAGCTATCAACACTACCTACGCTATCAGCGCCGGCCTGGACCCTGCCAAGGATCCTATCCTGCGTGAAACCAAGGATTCTCTGTATGTAAACATTGTTGCTGTACAGGAAAAGGACCTGAACGATCCGCGTCTGAAGATTTTCCAGGAAGCATATCAATCTAAGGAAAATGCAGAATTCATCGAGAAGAAATTCCCCGGTTCTGTATACTTAGGCTGGGATAACAAATAATGAGCTCATGGTCAACGTGCAAAACTCCTGCGGGAGCTTTGCCGTTGGCCTTTTGTCTATGCAAAGGTGGTAATTTTATGGATATTCAAGCATATATTAATGAAGTATGGCCCAAGCTGCATGCTCTGGCTGAGCCTGCCTTCAAGGAAGTTAGGACGGCAGCCTTTCTGGCAGATTTTTTGCGTAAGCTAGGTTACGACGTAACAGAAAACGTTGGCAATACTACAGCACTTACCGCTGTGCTCGACAGCGGCAA
>ULSM01053053.1_pt1 | contig 9874 bp, 10 predicted proteins | sample 1956381 | NCBI WGS metagenome assembly ULSM01 (sample SAMEA4835710, study PRJEB28245) | human gut metagenome | biome: gut microbiome; material: fecal sample | place: Denmark | collected 2008 | reverse complement strand
CCCCTCACAACCTATAAAAGCACCACAAAATCTGCGACACTACGTCACCTAAACTCCGGTTTACATTAATTTACGGAACAATGCTTTTAAGTCCTCTACACTTGCATCTTTTGGATTACCTGGTGCGCATGCATCTGCATGTGCAGACTCAGCAAGGAAATCTAAATCTTCTTCTTTCAAAGCTTCCAGTTTTGTTGGAATACCAACATCGATGGATAATTTCTGTACGGCATCTACTGCTGCTTTGCGGTACTCTTCCACAGACATATCATCCACACCTTTTACTCCCATTGCACGGGCGATCTCACGATATTTTTCACCTGTGCATTCTGCATTATACTCCATAACGATTGGAAGCATCATCGCACATGCAACTCCGTGTGGTGTATCATAAACTGCACCCAAAGTATGCGCCATAGAATGAGCAATTCCAAGTCCTACATTTGAGAATCCCATTCCTGCAATATACTGTCCAAGTGCCATGCCTTCACGACCTTCTTTTTCATTAGCAACTGCACTTCTTAAAGATCTGGAAATGATTTCAATAGCTTTTAAGTGGAACATATCTGTCATTTCCCATGCAGCTTTTGTTGTGTATCCTTCAATGGCATGTGTCAAAGCGTCCATACCGGTAGAAGCCGTTAATCCCTTTGGCATGGAAGACATCATATCTGGATCTACGATTGCGATGATCGGCATATCATGTGGATCTACGCAGACAAATTTTCTCTTTCTCTCAACATCTGTGATAACATAGTTGATGGTAACCTCTGCTGCTGTACCTGCGGTTGTTGGAACTGCAATGATCGGCACACAAGGTTTCTTTGTAGGAGCAACGCCTTCGAGACTTCTTACATCTTCAAACTCCGGATTTGCAATGATAATTCCGATTGCTTTGGAAGTATCCATGGAAGATCCACCGCCAATTGCGATAAGATAATCTGCACCGGATTTTTTGAATGCCTCTACACCATGCTGTACGTTTTCAATGGTTGGGTTTGCTTTGATGTCAGAATAAATTTCATAAGCAAGACCATTTTTATCAAGAACATCTGTCACTTTCTTTGTTACCCCAAATTTGATCAGATCTGGATCTGAACATACAAAAGCTTTTTTGAAACCATGTGCCTTTGCTTCATTTGCGATTTCTTCAATTGCACCTGCTCCGTGATAAGATGTTTCGTTTAACATAATTCTGTTTGCCATAATAACTCTTCTCCTTTTTTCAATCTGTTGTTAATAAGTTTTCGAAAACTGAAATCCATTGACATACATCCCCTTTTCCCCGTGTATGTTAATTTTTTCACATTTTCTACATACTATTGTAACAAAAGAATTCAGAAAAGATAAGTTACAAACATCTAAAAATGTAACAACTATTCATCAAACCTGTACCATCAGCACGCCTTCTTTCCCTGCCGGAAGTTCTTCTTTTATCTGCCCATCCAAAAAACAGACGGCACCGCCTTTTGCCAATTCTTCTTCATTTCCACTGAGACACACTGAATTTACAAGTAAAACCTGCCTTCCAATTTTCTTACTCTGCGCGGCATACTCATACTTCATTTCCTTGTTCCATTCTTTCGCCGAAAAATCTGTGTATACAGGCCAGAGTACCACATCCGCACGAAGTTTCTTTATCTGCATGACATTTTTCTCATCCCACAGATCGCCGCAAAGACCAATTGAAAATGTATTTCCCAGATATTCAAATTTTGTAAACATATCTCCTTCTGCATAATGTTCATCCGTAAAAGATTCCCTCCAGCCTTTTGACACCCTGCGAAACAGATTCAAAATATTTCCATCTGCACCGATGGTAAGCTGACTGCTGTAAATTTTATTCCCCGCTTTCTCAAGGAACCCAAAAGACACTGCCAGTGCATTCTCCTCCGCTGCTTTCTGTATCGTCTGAATATTGCTGTCAGAGACAGATAATGCCATATGCTGATCCGTTTCATACTTCCAGTCCAAGGTCTCAAACCCCTGTAAAAAAGTTTCTCCAAATAAAATCAGATCCACTTTTCCACTGTTTTCTTTCAGACATTTTATAATTTTATTTCTATTATATTCTATGTCCCGCTCATAAAATCCAACTGCTGCCAGCACTATTTTCATTTGCATGTTCCCTTTTTTTCCTCAAACGAGAATTCCGTCACGCTGCAATTTTGCACTCCAAATGCCGCATACTCCTCATTTGTCATATCCGAAAAATAAGACTGCACCACCCGTGCAATCCCATTGTGCGCCACCAGTATGTAGGTTTTATCCTGCTGCTCCTTTAGCTCATCCAGCAGATTATAAATGCGCTGTGCCAGTTCAAACATGGATTCTCCATTGCCATAGCGATTCAAAAAATCTTTCTTTGCCTTTAAAAACTCCGGCGCATTGCGCGGTGAAGTTCCCTCCCACACGCCAAAATTCTGCTCGATCAGTCTCGGTTCCATATGTGCCGGGATTCCTGTCATTTCGCTGATATGTTTTGCAGTGTCTGCCGCCCGAAGCAGTGGAGAATATAAAATTTCATCTGCTTTGATGCCATCTGCCACGATCTTTTTCCCGGTTTCCACCGCCTGTTCATGACCTCTCTTCGTGAGCGGAATATCTGTTCTTCCGCAAATTTTGTCTGCTACATTCCATTCGCTTTCGCCATGTCGTACAAAATACAATTTACTCATTTTTCTGCTCCTGATATTATTCCATACTCTTAACCCAGCTCTGCAAACTGCGCCATATAAAGCTTATAATAAGCTCCTTTTTTCTCCATCAGTTCCGCCGGGCTTCCCTGCTCTAAAATGCCGCCCTTGTCAATCACAAAAATACGGTCTGCATTCTGGATGGTCGACAGACGGTGTGCAATGACAAAACTCGTTCTTCCGGCAAGCAGCGCCTCGATCCCTCTCTGCACTAAAATCTCGGTGTGCGTGTCAATGCTTGAAGTTGCCTCATCTAAGATCAGGATTTTTGGCATGGAAACCATTGTTCTTGCAAATGCGATCAGCTGGCGCTGTCCGATGGAAAGTCCTGCTCCGTGCTCTTTCAGTTCAGTGTCATAGCCTTTTTCCATTTTCATGATAAAATCATGTGCGTTGACAGCCTTCGCTGCTGCGATCACCTCTTCGTTGGTGGCATCCAGTTTTCCATATAAAATGTTGTCTCTCACTGTTCCGTGGAAAATGAAATTATCCTGTGTCATGACGCCCATCTGTCTGCGCAGACTGTTCATGGATACTTTCGTCAGGTCATATCCGTCGATCAGGATTTTTCCCTGCTCAATATCATAAAAACGGCTGATCAGATTGACAATCGTTGTTTTTCCTGCGCCCGTCGGTCCGACAAGTGCGATCGTCTCACCCGGTTTCACGACAAAATTGACATCCTCTAACACCTTCGTCTCCGCCGGTGTTCCCCGGTCATAGGTGAATCCAACATGCGAAAATGTCACTTCACCCTTTACTTCCGGCAGTTCTTCTACATCTTTTGCATCTGTGATGTCCGGTTCGGTATCCAGAATATCAAAAATCCTCTCTGCGGCTGTCAGGTTTGTGACAAGATTATTGTAAAAGTTACTCAGATTCATGATCGGGTTCCAGAACATATTAATATAGCTTCCAAACGCCACTAAAAGTCCGACGGATACTTTTTCAAACCCAAGGAAACGGATGCCGATCAGATATAGCATCATCGCTCCGATTCCCCAGCAGAAGTCAATGACCGGTCCGAACATATCTGCAAAAATGACTGCATCCACAAACGCATTGCGGTGTTCATCCGTCAGGTTTTCAAAAATTTCTTTTGTCTCGTCCTCCGCACCAAAACTCTGCACTACATTCATCCCTGCAATGTCCTCATGCACATAGGCATTTAGGTTGGATGATTTTTTACGGTAAATCTGCCATCTCTTATGAGATATTTTCTGCACCAGAAAAATACCGGCGATCATGATTGGGATCGTGCTTAAGGATGCCAGTGCCAGACGCCAGTCTTTTACCATCATGATCACGACAACACCGATGACGGTGATAAATTCCGGGATCAGAGTCGTGACCATATTCGTCAGGACATCTTTCAGTGAATTGACATCTCCGATGATTCTTGCAAGAATTTTTCCGGTCGGTCTGCTGTCAAAAAACGAGAAAGATAACGTCTGGATATGCTCGTATAAATCCTGTCGGATCTTTAATAATATTTTATTGGAAATCACGGACATACTGTACATTCTTACTTTTACGAGAATGATAAAAAGAACGTTCAGTGCGAGCGCAAAAATTCCAAGTGCGATCAGCCCTCTAAAATCTGACTGCGCTATGTAATGATCGATTGCCTCTTCGATCAGCAATGGGTTTACCAGTGAGATTCCTACGGTAATCCCCATACAGACCAAAACGCCGGCAATCGCTAGTTTATAATCTAATAAATAGGAAAGCAGCCGGCTTAAAATCTTCTTTTTGTCGGTGTTTTCCATATATTCGTCTTCACGAAATGAATTGACTGCCATGGTAGCCTCCTTCTGTGTTATATTTAAATCAGGTCAAAATTCCAGCGAAGCCCTGCCTTCGCTATATGTGTCATTTTATATTTTTATTTCCAGCTTCTGCATGGCACACTTTTTAAGATGCCAGATATCCGCCGTACTGTGCCATATAAGTGTCATAATACAGTCCCTTCTTTGCAAGAAGCTCCTCATGTGTGCCACGCTCTGCGATCCTGCCATCCTGCAGATAAATGATCTCATCTGCGTGGCAGACTGCTGAAATGCGGTGTGCAATGATGATCTTCGTTGTGTCTTTCAGACTGTTTAATGTCTTCTGGATCTCATGCTCGGTTTCCATATCAAGAGCCGAAGTAGAATCGTCCATGACAAGAATCGGGCTGTGTTTTGACAACGCGCGTGCGATACTGATCCGCTGTTTCTGTCCACCGGAAAGTCCTACACCGCGCTCACCGATAACGGTCTCATACTGTTCATCCATTTTTTCAATAAAACTGCTTGCCTGAGCACTTGCTGCGGCACTTTTTATCTCGTCCATCTGCATCGTGTTGCGGTTACCCATTTTGATATTTTCTTCAATGGTATCCGAGAACAGGAACACATCCTGTAAAACAACGGCAACGCTTCTTCTAAGCTGTCTTAAAGATATTTTTCTGATATCCACACCATCGAGTCTGACGGATCCTTCCGTTGTGTCATAAAAACGATGCAGCATGTTGATGATCGATGATTTTCCGGAACCTGTCGCCCCCATAATTCCGAGCGTCTTTCCCTCTTTTACCGAAAAACTGATGTCTGATAAAATCTGTTTTCCATCCAGCTTGAAGGAAACATGATCAAACTCAACATTTCCGCTGACATGATCTAACGTTACAACATTCCGGCTATCCTCAATTTCCGGTTTCACCTCATATATCTTTTTGATTTTTTTATATGATGCGACTGCGGAAGACAGGTCGTTTGTCAGCCATCCCATCATTTCCATTGGCCAGGTACAGTTTCTGCTGTATTCCACATATGCGACCAGCGCACCTAATGACATATTTCCATTCATCACAGAAATTCCTCCAAGAATGGTAATTGCCACCGGAAGCACTTTTCCGACAAACTGAAACAGCGGATAATACCGCACCAGCACTTTGGATTGTGTGATGTTCAGATTGTAATAGCGTTCATTGTGGGACAAAAATTTTTTGATCTCATAATCTTCCCTTGCAAACGCTTTTACCGTGCGCACACCCGCCAGATTTTCCTCTGCAACAGTGGTCAGCACCGCGTTTTCCTCGCTGATATCCTCATAAACTTTATCCAATTTACGCTCCATGATAATTGCCACCACAGCGCAGCAGAGCATGACTGTAACCGGCAGAAATGCCATTTTCCAATTCAGGGAAAACATGCAGTATAAAACAAATACCACATGGATCGTCACCTCGATCAGCAACATTCCCACATAACCTAATGCATTCTGGATTTTATCCACATCATCTTTGACTCTCGCCATCAGTTCTCCTGTATTGGTATCGTCAAAATACCGCATGGACAAGGTCTGAATGTGGTTAAATAAATCTTTCCGCATCTCTGCCCCGATTTTCGAGGACAGAAAATCAAACGTAAACTCCTTACAATAACCAAAAATGCTTCGTCCGATTCCAACGAGCACGATTCCGGTCAACAGTTTCGTCAGGATCTCCATCTGCCCGCCTAAAATAACGTCATCCACAATCTTCTGTGTGATCTTCGGATATAACATATCTAACGCAATGGCAGTGACCATGCTTGCAACGGCAAACACATAACCATACCAGTAACGCCCGATATAACTGCTTAACTTTCTCATAAATCCTCCTTGTTTTGCGAAGCAAAATCCGAACCCCATGGTGAGGAGAGGATTTTACCTCCCTTGTTTTGCGAATCCCCGGTAAACAAAAACGCTCCGCAGTATCTTCACCACGAAGCACATTTATCCGCTGATCTGTCTTAAAACATAAAAAGTCCGTGGCGAATTACACCACGGACATATCTCTCATTCCCATAGCAGTGAACTGCTGCTTAAAAAAGTTTACCGAGGTAATTCTTACTATGATTTTGTAATGTTGTGTTATTTGTTGTAAACTGAATCATATCCTTACCTCTCTTTCTTCTTATTTTGCATCTGTAAACGCCACCAAATGTGCCGCTATGATTCTCATGCAATTTAGCTTACTAACTTAGTAAATCATAAAGACTTCTAATTGTCAACACAATTAATACAAAATCTCCAGATATTTCCAACATATTTTTTCAGATGCTGTCAATAATAGAATTAGGACAAACAACAGCGGCTTGCTTCTGATTTATCAGAAAAATTGACGTTGCTGCACTCCTAAAATAACACAAGGGAAAAATATGGAGGTGAAACCATGAGCGGATCTAATTCAGGTTCTAACACCAGTAAAATGGCTGTACCACAGGCAAAAGAGGCCATGAATCGTTTCAAACAGGAAGTTGCAAGTGAAATTGGAGTACCTTTAAAAGAAGGTTACAATGGTGACTTAACTTCTGCACAGGCTGGAAGCATTGGTGGTGAAATGGTCAAAAAAATGATCATGAAGCAGGAAGAACAGATGAAAAACTAGCCATTAGGAAAAAGCCACTGCACATCTTAGGTATCTTCCCAAGATCTGCGGTGGCTTTTTTGTGCATCATTATGTAAATCTGAAAACAATAGAATGCACGCTCTACGAACATTCTATTGTCATGAATTATTTATTGCAAAACCCTTTTTGCATATTCTGTATCAGGATTATACTTCTTCAAAATTGCGATAGACAATTCCTTTTTTCACATGCTCTACGACTTCCTCATCAAAATCTGTCAGGCAATCCACGATTGCTAATCCAAAATCGATTGCGGTTCCCATTCCACGGCTTGTGATAATGTTTCCGTCCACAACAACTGCATCCTCACTCGTGATCGCACCGGTCAGTTTTTCCTCAAATCCCGGATGGCAGGTAGCATGTCTTCCTTCCAACAATCCTGCTGCCCCTAAAACACTCGGTGCTGCACAGATTGCTGCAACAATTTTTCCCTCGCCTGCAAACTTTTTAATCACTTTATTGACCATGTCGCTTGCTCCAAGATTCAATGTTCCAGGCATTCCTCCCGGAAGAACAATTGCATCAAATCCGTCAAAATCAACTTCTGATGCAAGTGCGTCTGTCAAAAATGTGACATTATGGGAACTGGTCACTTCTTTTTCATCTGTGATAGAAATGGTTGTCATCTCTAACTTTGCCCTGCGCACAATATCAACAACTGTCAGTCCCTCAATCTCTTCACATCCGTCTGCCATAAAAATACCAACTTTTTTCATGCCGTTTATCCTCCATTTTGTCTATGTCAAAACTATCTTTTTCGCAGAAAATAGTCTTCTGCTGCCAAACCACAGAACGTTATTTCTGCGATTTCTAAACATAATCTGTCCTCATTTATTATAAAAGGATGCTCTCTCCACGTCAATATCACTTACGCATTGCAAAATGCAGACAATTAGCCTATGATAACTACAGTATCACTGAAACTTATGATAACGAAAGGAACTCTTCATGGAAATCGAACGCAAATACTTAATTGACCGGCTCCCGGAAAATTTGGAACAATACGAATGTAAACACATTGAACAGGGTTATCTGAATACAGATCCCGTTGTCCGCATCCGAAAATCAAATGACAAATATACATTGACTTACAAAGGTGCGGGACTGATGTGCCGCGAGGAATATAATCTTCCGTTAAACGCAGAAGCGTTTGCCCACTTAAAAGAAAAAATTGATGGAATACTCATCCAAAAGCGCAGATACCTGATTCCACTTACCGATAAGCTGACCATTGAACTTGATGTCTTTGAAGGGGAACTTGCGCCTTTACAGCTTGCCGAAGTAGAATTTGAGACAAAAGAAGAGGCAGAACATTTCGTCCCGCCTGCATGGTTTGGGGAGGATGTCACATTTTCCTCCAGATATCATAACAGTACGCTCAGCAAACGCTAAGCGCACTGTTTTTCTAAATGCTTTTTTCATGACATTGTAACGACACCGTGCTGCCTCTTTTATCTCAGACGGTTACTCTCGTACCGCTGTCTCGTTCGAAGGCACATCTTCAGCTGATCATAGCGATCGTCAATGTCACCTTCCGGGATCACAACATCCAATGCAACCGCCAGCGTATTGATTATCTGGTCATCGATCTCATCCCGCAGTGCAACCAGAATATTATAGCGCTCGTCAAAGTCTTCGGAATCCAGAAATTCCAGAACCTTTGGATTGATACCGCCCTCGTATTCACTCTGCACACTTGTTTCCTTTTGCGCTTCTACCGGCACATCCGAGGATAACTCAACCCGCTCAAACCGGTATTTCTGTGTCACATCCGGGTACTTTTCGTGGTCGACTTCACTCATAAACATTTCCAATGGTCTTGCATACACACCAAAATCTCCGTAAAGTGCCTGATAAATGACAAGCTGCTCGCCAGTCTCAGAATGCTTTGCTACTGTAATGATCTGATATAATTTATTTTTAAAATGCCGGTAGAATTCTCCGTTTTTTGGCAATTGTCGCACGCTGTTTTCCCCTTTTCTGTCACAAATTATGTAAACTGCTTTTTCCAATGAACTGCACTGTCAGAAATCTATAAATTGTTTCCAAATTCCTGATAGCTGTTCAACATATCCACGCCTTCTGCGATAAAATCTCTGTCGAATTCCAGATTACCACTGTAGCCCATGATCATGAGATCATTCAATTTCTGCATGATGTCACAGTCATCATCAAAACCTGCTCCAATCTGCTGACCAACAGGTTTTACCCCCTGCATTGCAACTTTTTCACTCGGTGTCAGTATCGGTGTATCTGCCGCTCCTCTTGCAGCCTCATGCTGCATTCTGTCTGCATTTTTTAATAAATCCTCATTATTTTCCTGCACATTCTGTTTTGCACGGCTTAAAATATCCTGATTTTTCTGTGGACGTGACTGCGCCGTTCCTCTATTCGTCTGTGACCAAGGATTTTGCACCGGACGTCCGGACGGCTGTGGTCTGTATGGCTGTGCCTGTCGATTTGACTGTGCCCCTCTGTACGGCTGTGCCTGACGGCTTGACTGTCCTGCACTATAGTTCTGTGGCTGACGGTTCATCTGCCCGGCTCCATAAACTTGTTGGCGGTTATTCTTTACCGGTTTTCCATTTATATAGGTAGTATTGTTTCGATTTGCTCCCTGATTCTGTGCCTTTACCTTTGACACGATCACTGCGATCACAATAATAATAAATATCAGTTCAAACATATTTCACCCTTCTCCCTCTGCGCTGCAATATTTCGTTGCTCCTATCAAATATTATAA
>ULSM01057029.1_pt1 | contig 9891 bp, 5 predicted proteins | sample 1956381 | NCBI WGS metagenome assembly ULSM01 (sample SAMEA4835710, study PRJEB28245) | human gut metagenome | biome: gut microbiome; material: fecal sample | place: Denmark | collected 2008 | reverse complement strand
TTTTTACTTATTTTTAAACCAAATATTTTAGTATTTAGTATACATATATAGTTAATGCAGATTAATTGGGTAATAGTTTTAATCTTGACAATTTTTAAATTTATTATATATAATAACCAGACTAGGGGATGATTTTGGTTTCGACCGGAAGCATGGATTCCTAGGAGCATGTCGAGGTGCGGGGCCTCGTAAAAAATTCGCATTAAAATAGTCGCAAACGACGAAACCTACGCTTTGGCAGCTTAATAACCTGCGCATAGCCCTCAGTTCTAAGCCTTTCTAGTGACGCTTAGTCTTACTGGGGTCGGTTTTCACTAGATCGAACGGAAGCCCCGTCTGAGGTGGAAGTTTTAAAGATTTTTTCAGACTGGACATTATGTGGCGTGGCGGTCCGCAGCAGGTGTTGAGATCAATGATTGCCTAAACATGTAGCGCCGAAGATGAAGTCTTTTGGGACGAGGGTTCGAGTCCCTCCATCTCCACCAAGAGCCACCGTTTAAGGTGGTTTTTTTGTGTCTTTTTTATCCCGCTGAAATATTTTTTCTTGTAAAAATTGTTAACGCTGATTAAAGCTGGTTATCCATTTTATATAAAAGCGCAATCTTAGTTATACATTGACAAAAAATACACTGCAGAGCTTATTATTTGATGTTATGTAATTTTTCTAATATGAATTAGGCTGAAGACTGCTAAAATAAGTAAGAGCAAATTTTCAAGGAATATTAGTTATTTTGAGATCTTTGTAAGGATTTTATTAAAAGCCAAAAAAATATTTCAAAAAAAGCTATATATTATCAAGGTTAAGCGATTATGTTGTTGCAGCCGGCAATAGCATAAGCTCCGAGACACAATTTATTTCTTAATGCAACTTATTGTAAAATTTAAAAATGTTAATTAAGAAAAATATTTTTGTCGAAACAGCAGCTGTGTTGTGATAAAATTTGCAGGCCCTTAACTGAGTTTGTGATCGGTCTGAGGGTTAAGTTATTATCCATCACAAAGGAGCATATATAAATGTCTTTAACTGTTGAACAGAAAGCAAAAATCGTCGCTGAGTTTGGTCGCAATCCGCAGGATACCGGTTATCCAGAGGTTCAGATTGCCCTTTTAACTGCAAGAATTTCTGATTTGCAGCCGCACTTTGAAACCCACAAGAAAGACCACCACAGCCGTCGCGGTTTGTTGCGTTTAGTTGCTCAGCGCCGCAAGATGCTTGACTATCTGAAAGACTCCGATTTGGCTCGTTATACCGCCATCATCGAGAAGTTAAAGCTCCGTCGCTAATCCGGCGTCTGGATCGGGCGGCAATTATGCCGCCCAATTTTTAGCAGATCCGTCAAGAGGCATAATAATAAGACGGATCCATGTGGAGAATTTTAATGAATTTAAAGCCTACCGTGCACACCTTCAAATACGGTCGTCATACAATCACTTTAGAAACCGGTGCAATTGGTCGTCAGGCTGACTCAGCCGTTATGGCATCTATGGACGATACTACCGTATTTGCCACAGTCGTCTGCAATCGTCATGAGGAAGTCGCAGGCCGTGATTTCTTCCCATTAACAGTAAATTATCAAGAACGTTCTTATGCAGCAGGAAAGATCCCGGTATCTTTCTTCCGCCGTGAAGGCCGCGCTACCGAAGGTGAAACTTTAATATCCCGTTTAATCGATCGTCCTTTACGTCCGCTTTTCCCAGATGGCTTTGTCAATGAGGTTCAGGTTATAGTGACTGTAATGTCAGCTAACCCGGAGATTCCTACTGACATAATTTCAATTATTGCTTCATCTGCAGCATTAGCTTCCTCTGGCCTGCCTTGGAATGGTCCATTAGGCGCAGCCCGCGTAGGTTATATAAACGGTGAGTATGTATTAAATCCTTTGACCTCCGAATCACGCACCTCTGATCTTGACCTGGTTGTAGCTGGCACCGAGAAAGCTGTAGTTATGGTTGAGTCTGAAGCCAATCAGCTGCCAGAGTCTGTAATGCTTGGCGCTGTAATGTATGGTCAAGAAAAATTACAGCAGGTTATAGAGAATATTAAAGAATTTGCCAAGAAAGCTAATCGGCCGGTATGGGATTGGCAGGCTCCTGCTGAGGATGAGGAATTAGTAGCTGCTGTTAAAGCCGAAGCATCCGAGGCTATCGGAGATGCCTTCCGTATTGTTGATAAGCTAGAGCGTCAGGATAAATTAGCTGCAATCGAGAAGGAAGCTATTGAAAAATTAATTGCCTCTCGTGAGGATTGGGCTGAAAAGTCTCAGGATATTGCCAAGATTTTCTTTGAGTTAGAGCGCAGCATTGTACGTGAGCGCATTTTGAGCGGCGAAAATCGTATTGATGGCCGTTCTTTACGCATGATAAGACCTATAACTATTGCAACTGGTATTTTGCCGCGCGTTCATGGTTCAGCTTTATTTACCCGCGGTGAAACTCAGTCTATAGGTACCTGCACTTTAGGTTCTGAGCGTGATGCGCAGACTTTTGAGGATATGACTGGCGTTCGTACCGAGCGCTTCATCCTTCACTATAACTTCCCTCCATATTGCGTAGGCGAGACTGGTCTTATCGGTTCTCCTAAGCGTCGTGAAATTGGTCATGGCCGCTTGGCAAAACGTGCATTAAAGGCTGTTTTACCTGATATGGATAATTTCCCTTATACAATCCGTGTAGTATCCGAAATTACCGAATCTAACGGCTCCTCTTCAATGGCATCTGTATGCTCAGGCTGTATGTCCCTTTTAGATGCAGGCGTACCGCTTAAGGCTCCAGTTGCTGGCATTGCTATGGGCCTTGTTAAAGAGGGTGATCGTGTCGCTATTTTGACTGACATTATGGGCGATGAGGATCACTTAGGCGATATGGACTTTAAGGTAGCTGGCTCTCGCGAAGGCGTTACCGCACTGCAGATGGATATCAAGACTGACGGCATCACTCGTGAGATCATGCAGCAGGCTTTAACTGATGCTCATGCAGCCCGTATTCACTTATTGAATGTAATGCAGCAGGCTCTGCCGGCTCCTCGCGAGCATATGTCTCCTTATGCTCCTCGTTTAGTTACCATTAAGGTTCCGGCAAATAAGGTTAAGGATGTTATCGGTAAGGGCGGCTTTAATGTACGCTCCATCCAGGCAGATACCAATTCACAAATTGATATAGCTGATGATGGTACCGTAAAGATTTCAGCATCCTCAGAGTACAGCGCAAATGAGGCTATCAAGCGTATTAAGGATCTGCTCGTTGAAGTAGAAGTCGGTCAGGATTATGAAGGCAAGGTAGTTCGCATTACTGATTTCGGTGCTTTTGTAAATATTCTGCCTGGCCGTGACGGCTTAGTTCACATTTCTCAGATTACTGAAGAGCGTGTTGAAAATGTTGGAGATTATCTGCGCGTTGGAGATAATGTCCGCGTACGCGTATTAGACATCGATAATACTGGCCGTATTCGCTTATCAATTAAGGCTTTAACTGAAGAAGCTGCAAATAATGGAGCAAATGCCGAAAATGAAGTTTCTCAGGAAGAATCTTCCCTGCAAGATAAGGCTGAAGATTCAGAGGCTCCTGCAGAAGCACCAGCGGCAGAGAATCCGGAAGCTGAAAATACACCTGCAGTTCAACAAGCAGATGCTAATGAAGATGAAGGAAAAGCAGAGCGTTAAGTATAAGTTTTTCTAAATAATAATTATTAGCCCGAAAGTCTTGCGACATTCGGGCTTTTGGGTTTTATCAAGGTAATAAATAAATGGCTACACGTGAGCATTTTTCCTCTCGATTAGGGTTTGTTTTAATCGCAGCAGGCTGCGCTATCGGCTTAGGCAATGTTTGGCGTTTCCCTTTCATTGTCGGACAGTATGGCGGAGCAATTTTCGTTTTAATTTACTTGCTGTTCTTGTTTCTATTTGGCCTACCATTATTGACCATTGAGCTTGCAGTAGGCCGAGCCTCAAGAAGAAGCTTAGCCCAGTCTTTTGAGCTTTTAGAGGAAAAGGGAGCTTCTTGGCACTTAAATAAGTATTGGATGATCTTAGGTAACTATGTACTAATGTCGTTCTATACAGTAGTGACCGGGTGGATGATGTTCTACTGCATCAAAGGCTTTACTGGAGAGTTTGGGGTTAATACCGATGCAGCTGCTGCAGCTCAGGCATTTACTAAAATGCTTTCTTCTCCTGCAGATATGCTGACATCTATGTTAGCTGTGATCGCAATTGGCTTTGGTGTCTGTGCCATGGGATTGCGCAAGGGCGTTGAGCGTATTACTAAGCCGATGATGCTGCTGCTTTTTGCTATCATGATTTTCCTGGCGATCAGATCTTGTTATTTGCCTGGATTTGAGCAGGGTATTTCTTATTATTTAACGCCTAATTTTGAGAACTTCTCACAGCATAGCTTAACTGAAGTTTTATCAGCTGCTATGGCTCAGGCTTTCTTCACATTATCCATAGGCATTGGTGCAATTCAAATTTTTGCCACCTATGCTCCTTCAGATCATACTTTATTCTCTGAAAGCATCAATATTGCAGTTTTAGATACTTTAGTGGCTTTTATTTCAGGCCTCATCATCTTCCCTGCCTGCTTTAGCTATGACGTGCAGCCAGATCAAGGTCCAGGCTTAATCTTTGTTACTCTGGTATCCATATTCTCCCATATGGAAAACGGCGGTATTTGGGGCGGCTTATTCTTCCTCTTTATGACCTTTGCTGCACTTTCGACCGTAGTCGCAGTATTTGAAAATATTATTGCTATTTCTATGGAATTATTTACAACCTCGCGCCGCCGTGCCGTTGTGGGTAATTTCTTAATCGTATTGTTCATCTCCTTGCCATGCTTATTTGGCTTTAATTATTTGTCAGATGTTCATCCTTTAGGCGGCAGCAGCACTTTCCTGGATTTAGAAGATTTTATTATTTCAAATAATATTCTGCCTTTAGGTGCATTATGTTATTTAATTTTTGTTACCTGGAAGCATGGCTGGGGCTTTAAGAACTATCTTGCAGAGGCTAATTTAGGCAAAGGTCCTAAGATGCCTTTGTGGATTGAAAAGTACTATCGCTATGTATTACCAGTGATAATTTTCTTATTAGTTGCTAATGGTTATGTTACCGTCTTTGGTTAAGGTATAGATTGTGGCTAGAGAGCAATTTTCATCAAGACTCGGCTTTTTGCTGATTACAGCCGGCTGTGCTATTGGTTTGGGAAATGTCTGGCGCTTCCCTTATATTACAGGACAATACGGCGGAGCGGTCTTTGTTTTAATTTATATATGCTTTTTGCTTTTAGTCGGCTTGCCGATGCTGAGCATTGAGCTTGCTGTAGGTCGTGCCTCACGAGCAAGCTTGGGTCGTTCTTTTGAAGTTTTAACTCCAAACTTAAAATGGAAATATAACAAATATTGGATGATCCTGGGCAATTATGTATTGATGGCTTTTTACAGCTTAGTTACAGGCTGGATGCTTTACTATATGCTCCTGGTTTTTTCAGGGGGATTGGGTGAAAACATAGATCAGGCTAAAGCCGGAGAAATTTTTGGCACAATGCTCTCTAAGCCTACGACACAATTCATCTGTACATTAGTGGTAACGGTTGGTGCTTTTGCTATCTGTGCTTTTGGCGTACAAAAGGGCGTTGAGCGCATTACTAAGCCTTTAATGGTATTGTTATTTTTATTATTGATTTTTTTATCCTTGCGCTCATTTGTTTTGCCAGGATTTAAAGAGGGCATCAGCTATTATTTAATGCCAAGCTTTGACAATATCGAAACCTCCGGCCTTATGACTACCTTAGCCGCTGCCATGGGACAGGCCTTCTTTACTTTAGGCTTAGGCGTAGGCTCCATTCAGATTTTCGGTTCATACATGAGCCGTAAATACAGCCTTTTTTATGAATCAGCCATTATTACAACCTTAGATACTTTTGTTGCTTTGTTAGCAGGCGTGGTTATTTTCCCGGCTTGCTTTAGCTATGGAATTGAGCCGGGTTCAGGTCCAGGCCTTATTTTCGTAACCTTAGTATCGGTATTTTCAAATATGGAGCTGGGATGGCTATGGGGAGGCTTATTCTTCCTGTTTATGCTTTTTGCTGCCGTTTCGACTTTAATTGCTGTCTTTGAAAATCTCATTGGCATCAGCATTGATATTTTTGAGTGCTCACGTCTTAAGGCTGTTATTGTCAATTGCGCTGTGGTTTTGCTTTTGGGACTGCCTTGCATGTTCGGCTATAACCTTTTAAGCGATGTTCATCCTATGGGAGGAGAGAGCACTATCTTAGATACTTATGATTTTGTTTTGAGTCTTAACATTTTGCCGTTAGGAGCAATGGTATATATCCTCTATGTTACCTTAAAGCGCGGTTGGGGCTTTTTTAATTATGCAAAGGAGTGCAATACAGGAAAGGGACTTAAATTACCGTCCTGGGCCATATGGTATTACCGTATAGTCCTTCCGGTAGTAGTAGTTGCGCTCTTTGTGCAGGGATATATAGGCATGTTTGCCAAATAAAATTGGAAATCAAAAATGGATAATCGAGAACAATTTAAAACGCGTTTGGGCTTCTTACTGATAGCCGCAGGTTGCGCAATAGGCTTAGGCAATGTATGGCGCTTCCCATATATCACCGGTCAATATGGCGGAGCCATTTTTGTGCTTATTTATTTGGCATTCCTATTTGGCGTAGGTATCCCGCTTTTAACTATTGAACTTGCCGTAGGCCGTGCTTCACGCCGTTCTATTGCCAGGTGCTATGAGGAGCTGCAGGCTCCTAAATCTCATTGGAACTGGAATAAATTTTGGCAAATTCCCGGCAGCTATGTTCTGATGTCATTCTATGGACTCATTACAGGCTGGATGCTTTATTATTGCGTTAAGTTTGCCTCAGGAGCATTCGGATCAAATTTATCTCAGGAAGCAGCTAGTGCTTATTTTTCAGATCTTCTGAAGAATCCTTTGGTCATGTTTGTCTGTATGACTACTGTGGTTTTAGTGTCCTTCATTGTTGTAGGTATGGGCATTGTCAGAGGAGTTGAGCGCTATACCAAGCCTTTAATGCTGCTGATGTTTGCTATTTTGATTTTTATGGCAATTCGTTCAGTAACTCTGCCAGGCTTCATTGAGGGGGTTTCTTATTACTTGAAGCCTGATTTATCCCGCTTGCAGGAAAATGGCTTCTCTCAGGCTTTGTGGGCTGCTATGGGACAGGCCTTCTTTACCTTAAGCGTAGGCCAAGGCTCTATTGAGATTTTTGGCACCTATATGTCTAAGCGCCATACTCTTTTAACAGAATCTATATATATTGCTATCTTAGATACCATGGTAGCCTTATTAGCAGGTTTTGTAATTTTCCCGGCTTGCTTCAGTTATGGCGTGCAGCCGGATGCAGGTCCTAGCTTATTGTTTGTAACTATGAATACCGTATTTACAAATATGACTTTTGGCGCTTTCTGGGGATCGATATTCTTTATGTTCATGCTGATTGCTGCTATGTCAACCTTGATCGCGGTATTTGAAAGCATTATTGCTATCTGTATGGAGCTTTTTAATATATCCCGCATCAGATCAGTGATCATCAATTTCTGCATTATCATGCTTATCGCTATTCCGCCGCTTTTAGGCTATAACGTATTAGACTTTGTCCATCCTTTAGGCGGCAGCAGTACTATCTTAGATCTGCAGGATTTCATTATTTCCAACAATATTCTGCCATTAGGCTCTTTATTATTTGTACTCTTTGTGACTGCAAAGACAGGCATGGGCTGGAAGAATTATATTGCTGAGGTTAATACTGGTGAAGGCGTTAAGCTAAATCCGGCTTTGCACTGGTATTTCAAGTTTGTATTGCCGGTAATTATTGCGATTCTTTTAATCGTAGGCTATATAAATATTTTCGGCTAGCTTAGGCAAGTAAAATCCCAGTTTAAATATGCTTTATATTTAAACTGGGGGTATATTCAAATTATCAGGCCATCAAAGCAAATTTTTTATTTTCAAACCCGCCATTTGCGCTATACTTTTATCAATATTTAAACGCAGTCAATATTATCTATAACTGTGCCTCGATAAAATAAATTATAAATTTTCAACTTAAGCTTAAGTTAATCTAGCTTTATTCTTTGCTATCAGGTGCGCTTCATGTCTTTTTTTAAAAAATCTTTGATAATCTTATCTTTATTAAGCCCTTTGTATGCACAGGCTGTAAGCATAAACCAGGATTCGGTAAGGATTTATGAAGCAAATCCTTTAGTTAAGAATTCTCCTGAGCTTATGCAAAAGCGTACAGCTTTTGTTCAGGCTAAGGAAGCAATAAAAAATGGTGATGTGGATACTGCTTTAAGTCTGCAAAAAGAATATTTAAAAGATTATCCTTTATCTATATATATTGATTACTGGTATTTAGCTGAAGATCCGAGTTTATCTAAATATTCTCAAGTTAAGAAATTTATTAAGGCAAAGAAACAGACAGAGCTTGGGGAATATCTAAAAAATATCTATGTAGATTATCTGGCATCTCTTGGTGAGTATAAAAAAGTATTAGAGCTTTTAGATAATAAAAAGCCTTATGCCGATGATGCTAATTTAAGCCGCAAAGAGCTTAAGCGTCAATGCCGTTTTTATGAAGCAAGCTGGCAGACCTCTAAAGCAGGAGATTCGGCAGTTGCCTTTGCCTCTTCTTTGTATCAGAGAATGAATTCATATCCAGAGGAGTGCAGAAATTTAATGATTTTATGGCAGCAAAAAGGCTATTTAACTAATAAGACTGTCATGGAAAAATTTGAAAAGGCTTATATTTCAAAACGATACAAAAATTTAACCATAAATTTGGCAGATACATTAAAGAACAGCAAGTTTGCCTCGCGCGTAAATACTCTTATGGATTTATATGACAATCCTAAAAGTATTTTAACGAATACTCTGCCCAAAAATGCTGAGGGCAGACGCGCTGCAGTTTTGGCCTTTAAGCGCTATGCTTCTTTAAAGCCTAATGAGGCAGCGGATAATTTTGCCGAATTTGTAAAGCTTTACAGGCCAAGCTCAACGGAGAATCTTGAGATTAAGCAAATTATTGCATCTAATTTTCTCGGAAGATTGAGCACTCCTCAGCAGATATCCTGGGTCGATAAGAATCTTCCTGCAGTAGGGTGGACAGACAGCCTCAAAGAGATGCGTGCTCGCCGGGCTATCTGGAATTCAGAATGGGAGAATCTTTATGCAATTATCGATTATTTGCCTGAGAGCTTAAAAGATGATATTAACTGGCAGTATTGGAAAGGCCGTGCAGCTATTGAAATAGGGAAAACCTCTCAGGGCAAGCGCATATTAAATAAGGTTGCCAAAGATAGATCTTTTTTTGGTTTCTTAGCAGCTCAGGATTTAGATCTCAGAATGCCGTTTAACCATAAAAGACTGTCTAAAAGCATACATTTTCCGGAAGGCGTAGCTAAAAATAAGGCGGTAAGGCGCTTTTTTGAATTAAATGCACTAGGTGATGCTAATGCTTCTCTTGAATGGCGAGAAATAGCAAAGACTGCAAGTGATGATGAAGCTTTGCTGATGGCAGATTGGGCTTTGCGCAACGGGCATATAAATTATGCAATTTCGAGCATTGCTATAGGCAAGCGCTGGGATGCTTTGAGCTATCGTTTCCCGATAGCATATTTGGATTTATATCGTAAATATGCTAAAGCTCAAAACGTTTCCTTGTCATTTTTATATGGCATATCCCGCCAAGAGAGCATGTTAAATCCGGTAGTTAAATCCCCAGCCGGAGCTGTCGGCCTAATGCAGCTTATGCCGGCAACAGCTCGTCATGTATCAAAGAAGAATAATTGGGCTTATAAGGGAGTATCTGAATTAGTATATCCTGAGAATAATATCCGCCTGGGATCAGCCTATATAAAGG
>ULSM01029482.1_pt1 | contig 9952 bp, 8 predicted proteins | sample 1956381 | NCBI WGS metagenome assembly ULSM01 (sample SAMEA4835710, study PRJEB28245) | human gut metagenome | biome: gut microbiome; material: fecal sample | place: Denmark | collected 2008 | reverse complement strand
AGTACTCTAATATATATATTATAAAGTAAAATCGACAAAACACAAGATGTTTTTGTTGTTTTTTACATTATATTGTATTTTTTTGTCGACAGACGCACTATATATATGCCGAAAACATAGAAAAGACCTATGTTCTTTCAAACATAAGTCCTTAAAATATACTTAAATTTATTTACTTGTTTTTATTTCGGATTCTGTCAAGCTCATCAAAAACTACATCGTTTACTACTTTGATATATGTGCCCTTCATGCCGGATGAGCGTGATTCGATAACGCCTGCACTCTCAAACTTGCGAAGGGCATTTACGATTACCGAGCGGGTAATGCCTACTCTGTCGGCTATTCTGCTGGCAACAAGTATACCCTCATTGCCGTCAAGCTCATCAAAGATGTGAAGAATAGCCTCAAGCTCAGAATAAGAAAGTGTATTGATAGCCGAACGGACAATCGCTACCTTTCTCTTTTCCTCTTCATTCTCCTCATTCACGGATCTCATCATCTCAAGCCCAACCACTGTCGTGCCATACTCTGTAAGAATGATATCGTCAATGTCATACTCTCTGTCACTTCTGTACTCAAAAAGAGTTCCAAGCCTCTCGCCGGCTATATCAATCGGTGTGATAATAGCCTTGTACATTCTTGTATCTCCACCAAAGCCAAGTGTCTCGAGGTTTACATTTTCCTTTGTTGAAAGTATGCCAAGAAGTCTTTCATTGAGCTCAGTGTCAATATAGCCACCAACCTCATCTACTATCAGTTCATGAAGCTCATCCACGCCTTTGCAGATACTTGAGCCAAGCACCTTGCCCTTTTTGCTGATTACAAGTATGTCTGAGTCGAGCACCCCGGTGAGCACCTGACATATATCATTGAACACAACCTTTGATGAATTGTTGTTGTGAAGAAGCTTATTAATCTTACGTGTCTTATCTAATAATTGTACTCCCATTAATTGTTATTCCTCTCTTTCGGGCTTTTTATCTGTTACGTAGCCGCACTGCTCATCTGCGCAGGCAATCTTATTTCCCTTTATAATCATATATCCTCCACAACGAGGGCATTTTTCTGCAACTGGTCTGCCCCAGCTCATAAAATCACACTCAGGGTTGTCAATACAGCCATAGTATTTTCTTCCCTTCCTTGTTTTCTTAAGTACAACATCCTTACCGCATTTAGGGCAATTGACGCCGATTTTTTCAAGATAAGGCATAGTGAATCTGCAGTCAGGAAATCCCGGACATGCCAAAAACTTGCCGTGAGGTCCGTATTTTATAACCAGATTGCGTCCGCACTCAGGGCAGATTTCATCTGTCACCTCATCATGTATTGTAACCTTCTCAAGCTCATTTTCAGCCTTGTCGATTGCATCTTTAAGATCAGGATAAAAATTCTCAACAACTGTCTTCCAGTTAACCTTCCCCTCTGCTACCGCATCTAAAAGTGACTCCATATTGGCTGTAAAATGCTCATCGACAATAGTAGGAAATGATTCCTTCATAATAGAATTAACAACCTCTCCTATCTCTGTCACATAGAGATTTTTACTCTCCTTGGTAATATAGCGTCTGGCAAGTATTGTAGATATTGTTGGAGAGTAGGTACTCGGACGTCCTATTCCAAGCTCTTCAAGCGTCTTTACCAAAGAAGCCTCAGTGTAATGTGCCGGGGGCTGGGTAAAATGCTGCTTAGGCAAAAGCTCCTCAACTGTAAGAAGCGATTCTTCTGTCAGAGGATTTTTAAGAACAGGCTGCTTTTCTTTCTTTGCATCGTCTGCGGCAGTATATGCAAGCTCAAAACCATCAAATAACAGTCTTGAGGTAGCAAAGCTGAATACATAATCTCCGACTGAAAGCTTTACTGTAGTAGTCTCGTACTCGGATTTTGCCATACGGCTTGCAGTAAAACGCTTCCAGATAAGCTGATAAAGCCTGAACTGGTCTCTCGACAGTGACTCCTTAATCTCAGAAGGCACTCTGTTTATATCAGTTGGCCTGATTGCCTCATGGGCATCCTGGATATTTTTGCTGCTCTTCTTTGTTCCCTCACCGGTGGAAAGATATTTGTCTCCATAGCTTTTTGAAATAAAATCCTTTGCCATGGCCTCAGCCTCATCTGATACACGCACAGAATCGGTACGCAGGTATGTGATGATACCTACCGTACCCTGTCCCTTTATGTCTACTCCCTCATAGAGCTGCTGAGCTATACGCATTGTCTTTGAAATCGGAAAATTCAAAGCCTTTGAAGCCTCCTGCTGCAAAGTACTGGTCGTAAAAGGAAGCGGAGCTTTATTGCTGCGCTGTCCTTTTTTGATATTTTGCACTTTGCAATCCTTTCCCTTTATTTCGTTAAGTACCTTATCCATCTCTTCCTTTGAGGAAATGGCTATCTTATTGTCGCCCCTGCCGTATAGCTTTGCAGTGATCGGCTTCTTCTCGCCCTCCACATCAACCGTGGCGTCAAGGCTCCAGTACTCCTCAGGGATAAATGCATTGATTTCATCCTCCCTGTCACAGATAATGCGAAGTGCAACAGACTGCACTCTTCCCGCACTAAGCCCTCTCTTAACCTTGGCCCAAAGCAGCGGACTGATTTTGTAACCTACTATACGATCCAAAACTCGTCTGGCCTGCTGTGCGTCCACAAGATCCATATCTATTTTTCTTGGATGCTTTAATGATTCCTTGACAGCATTCTTCGTGATCTCATTAAAGCTGATACGGCTGACATCCTTGCCCTCAAGTTTAAGTGCGTGAAGCAGATGCCATGAGATGGCTTCTCCCTCACGGTCGGGATCGGTTGCGAGATATATCTTATCGGCCTTCTTAGCCTCCTTGCGAAGCTTAGCGAGTATTTCACCCTTTCCGCGGATTGTGATATATTTTGGTTCAAAATCTCCGTCCACATCTATTCCAAGGCTGCTCTTTGGCAGATCCCTCACATGACCGTTTGATGCCATTACCTCATAGTTCTTTCCCAAGAATTTCTTTATAGTCTTTACTTTTGCAGGCGACTCTACGATAACCAGATATTTAGCCATTATAAACTCCTTATATAGTAATTTGGAATTGTCTCCTTAACAAATCCTTTTTGTATAAGATCTTCTAACACTTCAAATAGTTCCGATAATTCATACGGCACTTTTTGAGACAATGTCCCGATTGCGATAGGACAAAAATCGAGTAAACTATACACCAATGCTTCTTTTTTATCAAGTATATTTTTTCTGAAATCCATCTGTGTGCACTCTGTAAACCCAGTCATTGTAATGTCTGAGACAAATTCATCAATATTATAAATAATGCCTGCGCCCTGCTTTATCAGGCTGTTGCAGCCGTAGCTTAAGGTGTCGGTGATACGCCCCGGAATGACATATACGTCCTTTCCCTGCTCCATTGCAAAATCAGCCGTAATCAGTGAACCGCTTCTCTTTTTTGCCTCAACTATAACTACTATATCGGATAACCCGGAAATTATTCTGTTTCTCATCGGAAAAAACATCTTTTGCGGGTCGGTGCCCGGCATAAGCTCGCTGATTATGCCTCCGGAGAGCTTTATTTTATCATACAGAAAGCGGTTCTCTTTCGGATAACAGGTGTCTGCTCCGGAGCCAAGAACTGCATATGTATTTCCACCAGCCTCCAGACACCCCATATGGGCATCTCTGTCTATTCCTCTTGCCATGCCGCTGATTATCTGTATCCCCTGCCTTGAAAGTGCTGCTGCCAGTACCTTTGCCACCTCGCAGCCATATGCGCTTCTGCCCCGTGCTCCGACTATAGCGACACTTTTTCTTGATTTGTCGGGAAGAGCGCCTATGTAAAAAAGACTATACGGCGGATTATGTATATTTCTAAGCTTGTCCGGATAAGCCTCATCCTCCATTGTTACAAAGCCGATATCCTTCTGCTGAAATAATATCCACTCCTTCTCTACGTCATAGGAAGCTCTTGATTCAAGGATTATTTTTCTGTCATCATCTGTGAAAAACAAAATATCAAAAAGCTCATTCTTTGGCATAAAAAACAGCTTTTCTGCCGTTATACTGCAATCATGCAGAAGCTTTTTCTTCGCATTGCTTATATCTGTAAGGCTTGTAAGCCAGTATTTGAACTTCATGATACAGCACCTCCCCAGAACTTCTCATTGATGCTTCTGTAGCATATAGCTTCGTTGAGATGCTTTGTCTTTATGCTTTCACAGCCGTCCAGATCAGCTATTGTACGCGCAACCTTAAGTATCTTGTGGTATGTGCGTGCCGTCAGTCCAAGCTTGTCAAACATATTTTCCATGTAGCTTTTCTCTCGACTGCCGAGGAAACAGTATTTTTCCAGCTTGTCAGTTGATATTTTTGAATTATACGAAAAGCTCTCACCTTTAAACCTTTCTTTTTGAAGCTCGTGGCAGTGCATAACACGCTTTCTTATGTCCACAGATGATTCATTGGATGTAGTACTGTTTATATCCTCAAAGCTAAGCGGTGACGCCTCCACACATATGTCAATTCTGTCTATTATAGGCTGTGAGACCTTATCAAAATATCTGCGCAGAGTCGGCTCTGAGCAGCGGCACCTTTGCATATCGGGATAATAGCCGCAGCTGCATGGGTTCATCGCACCAAAAAGCAGAAAATTAGCCGGATAAGTCACGTTTCTGCCGGCTCTTGAAAGCCTGATGCAGTGCTCCTCAAGTGGAGCCCTGAGCAGATCCAGCAGGCCGCCCTTAAACTCAGCGAGCTCATCCAAAAACAAAACGCCATTGTGTGCAAGCGATATCTCGCCCGGACTAATTCTCGTTCCTCCGCCGATCAATGCGGCCTGGGTGACGGAATAGTGAGGATTTCTGAATGGTCTGCTGTCTCTTAAGGAGCTGTCATTGTCCAAAAGACCGCAGATACTGTATATTTTTGACAGCTCAAGCCTCTCATTTTCACTAAAAGGAGGCAGAATGGACGGCATACGCTCTGCTATCATTGTCTTGCCTGCACCGGGAGGTCCGACAAGCAGTATATTGTGCATACCACCCGCAGCCACCTCACATGCTCTTTTAATAAATTTCTGTCCGTTAACATCACAAAAATCGGCGCATTTTTCATCCATTTGCACCTCATGTGCCATGCCGGTTTTCTGACACGTAAATGCTGCCTCATCAAACTGTGCAATTACATCATTTAAATGGCTTATCCCAAATATTTTTGCACCGCAGACGAGTCTGCCTTCATTTTCATTCTGCTTTGGAATAATAAACTTTCCAATGCCTTTGTTGTACTCATCAAATACAATCGGCAGAATACCGCTGACCGGCAAAATTTCACCGTTTAAATTTAGCTCGCCTGCAAGTGTGCAGTCCTTTATGCTATCAGCGTCAATCACCCCCATAGCTGTTAAAATAGCAACAGCTATAGGCAGATCAAAGCCTGTTCCGGTCTTTTTAATATTTGCAGGCGATAGATTTACTGTGATACGCTTGGCAGGCAAAATAATGCCAACGCTGTGCAGCGCTGTTTTAACACGCTCCTTTGCTTCTCTCACCTCTGAGGTAAGATTTCCAACCATATCAAAAACAGGCATACCGGTTGAAATATCAACCTCCACCTGTACCGGAATCGCACTGATTCCATCCAAAACAGCCGTTCTGACTGTACTGTACATATATACTCCTATTCCAATTGGGGTAAATGCATAGACAAATGCACAAAAGACATGGCTCTATGATAACATATTTTTGCCTTTTGTAAACACCTATTCGAGCAGTTTTCGTAATTTTTTCAAACCGGCCCTTTCAATTCTTGAAACATATGACCTCGAAATGCTGAGCGTTTTAGCAATCTGTCTCTGTGTCAGCTCTTTTTCACCGTCTAGGCCAAAGCGTTTCGTAATAATATAATATTCTCTGTCCGATAAAACGCTTCTCATATTTTGCCTTAAAATCTTAAGTGACTCAGATACCTCTATATCCGATACCACATCAGATTGTCCATTCTCAATCACATCCACCAGATGAATCTGGTTTCCCTCCTTGTCAGTGCCTATAGGTTCAAATATGGACACATCACCCCGGCTCTTTTTACGGCTTCTAAAGTGCATCAGAATCTCATTTTCGATGCATCTGATTGCAAAGGTTGCAAAACGATTTCCGTAATCAGCCTTGAATGATGACACTGCTTTTATCAGTCCTATAGTGCCTATGGATATGAGCTCCTCCATCTCATCCTCGCTTACTGCATATTTTTTTGTAACATGTGCCACAAGGCGCATATTGTGTAATATAAGCTCATCCTTAGCTTCTTTATCATTTTGAGCCACTTTTTTCAGACATTCCGTCTCACGTTCTAAACTAAGAGGTGATAAAAATGTATTCACATAGCACCCTGTCATTATTTGCTTATAATATATTATGTTCAAATCTGTATTTTGTGATATAATCTTTGCCATGAATAGAAAAATAGACTACAAAATCAATGAAAATGATACAGGAAAAACAGTAGAAGGCTTTTTGAAGGAGCGTGGCTACACACATCAGGTGCTTGTCAGGCTGAAGCAGACAGACCATGGCATACTAAGAAACGGTATATGGGCCTATACAAATGAAAGGCTGTGTAAGGATGATTTAATCACAGTCCAAATTGTCGAAAACGAATGCTCTGATAATATAGCACCTGTAAATCTGCCTCTTGATATAGCATACGAGGACGATGATATCATCGTAATAAACAAGCCGTTTGATATGCCTGCCCATCCCTCCGCCGGAAACCATGACAACACGCTTGCAAATGCGCTCATGTACTACTATGGCAGTCAGAACAAGCCGTTTGTATACAGATGCATAAACAGGCTGGACAGAGATACCACAGGGCTTACAATTGTCGCAAAGCATGCACTTGCAGGCGGGATACTTGGCAACGCTGTCGCAAAGCGTGCCATCCACCGGACATACTACGCCGTCTGCAGTGGGTGTACACCTGCATGCATGCGCATCAGTGCTCCGATTGCAAGAAAGGATGCTTCCACCATAGAGCGGTGTGTTGATTTCAAACGCGGTGAATATGCAGTAACCGACTTTATCAGAATCAAATATAACCGGGATAATAATTTATCGCTTGTCAAGCTAAGACTTCTTACCGGACGCACTCACCAGATACGCGTCCATATGAAGTATATCGGTTTTCCACTGATAGGTGACTTTTTATATAATCCCGACTATACATATATATCCAGACAAGCACTGCACTCAGGGCGTCTTGTTTTCACGCACCCTGTCACAGGACAAAAAATGAACCTCATATCTGATATTCCATCAGACATGAAGTCCCTGTTCTAGTTGGTTTATTTTATCCTTTTCGTATGGGATATGCCCTTTTAAAACCTCTTTTTTTATGTAGCTGTAAGTATATTTTTCTCCCTTTACAGAGAGCATGACAAGCAGATACTCAAGCATTGCTTTTGTATCGGGATGAATCATGTAGTGATCCACGCTTTTTTCATAGTATTCCAGTGCACTTTTGTCGGTGTACTTTTCTTTCTGATAGTTTTTTGAGGCGCTTACACGGTCTATAAACATCTCGCAGACATACCTTATGGGCATTTTCATGCCCTCCATTTTTGTATGTGTTTTATCGTCCCCCGGCTTTGAAACAGCATAGTCAATCCAGTACTCCAGGTGATGCTTATTGCGTCCCTTGTGATGAAGCCACGCAGATGAATAGCCCCTGTCGGCTCTCTCCGCATTATTCGGACTCATATACCCCTTGTAATACCTGCAGCCGACGAGAAACTCAGTCGGTGAATATTTTGACATGTCATGAAGAAGTCCCTGTTTATAAAGCCCTATCCTAAAGCACCCCTGCATGACTAAAATCTTATGATGTGTAATTGTTATAAAATGTCTTATTGCTTTCATATGTCTATCTGCCTATGAGGATGTATACCGACTGCGGTGAGACATCTGCATACTGCTGGTTTTCACACAGCACCGGAGTGTCATAAAACGGTTCTTTGAGCGTAGAATCGCAGACTGCATACCATTTCATTCCTTTCTTTAGCTTAGGAAGAGCTAACTTCTCCCTGGATGAATAAAAATTGTAAGCTACGTATACATAGTCTTTATTCACTTCATTGTAATCCCCACAGTACATCACACCTACACATAGCTTTGTGGCATCACACTCGCCTATCCAGGCATTCTTGCAGTGATAGGACAAATCAGGATACCCAACAGCCTTGTAATCGCTGAATTTAAACGGCTTTGGACAGGAAATAACAGGATGCTCATCCCTGAATTTGATAAGTCTGGTCAAGAACCTGATGTTTTCCCTTCTGCTATGCTCATTTGACCAGTTCACCCAGCCTGTAGGGTTGTCCTGACAGTAAGCATTGTTGTTGCCATCCTGTGAATTACAGATCTCATCACCTGCCATAATCATAGGCACTCCCTGTGCCAAAAACAAAAGAAGCATGGCATCCTTCCACTTAAGTTTTCTTATCTCACGGATAAACCTCTTTCGCGAAGGACCCTCACAACCGTAATTATTGCTGAAATTCCATGAAGGACCATCAGCATTTTTCTCACCATTGGCCTCATTGTGGCGGTCATTGTACATGAATAAATCGCTCAGGGTAAAGCCGTTATTGCTTGATATATAGTTTATAAATCCGACATTCTCCCCCTGCTTTTTCTGCTGGTTTAAAAGCTCATACATATTGCAGTTGATATGGTTTAACATCATACGCGCCGCAAACTGGTACTCCTCCTTGTCGATATAGAGATTTTCATATGTCCTGTTTTGCGGTACAACCGACATATCAAAGCCATCATAGAGTATCTTTGTCCGGCTAAGGAGAGCATCCTGCACAATCGCAGTAACAGGCAGCCTGTCCCCAAGCAGCTTAAAACCATCTACATGAAAGCTCATGACCCAGTATCTGAGCGCATCGAGTATCAGATTGTGGTCAGTTCTGTCCGGAAAATACATCTCTACGATACATTCCATGCCATTTTTGTGCAGCCTTTCAACGAGACGCCTAAGCTCATTGGAGGCATCTGAAGCGTCACTGGCATATGATGCTTTTACGGCAAAATAATTGCCGGAGGTATAGCCCCAGAAATTGACCTTGTCATTTTGCCTGTCGGTGTTCACACTTTGCTCATCCTTTAAGGAATACTTCGGCTTTGCATATTCCGGAATATCGTGCTTTACAGGGATTGTCATTTCTTCAAACTCGTATACAGGCATGAGAAGAATTGAAGTAAAGCCTAATTTCTTGATGTAATTTATTCTGTCAGATACAGCCTCAAAGGTGCCCTTATGCTTTTTGTCCCCTGAAACATCCATGGAAAAACCTCTCACATGCAGCTTATACAGCTTCATCCGGTCCCTGGTTATCTCAGGAAAGCTGTCATATTTCCAGTCAAAATCACTACTTTCTATCCCGCAGGCTATTTCGTAGTCATTGTCACTTCTTGTTTTATCATTCCATTTCTCCCTGCCGAAAATTCTTGTGGCATAGGGATCTATGCACCTTTTTCCATTAATTCTAAAATAATATGCATACTCATTCCCGCAAAAGCCATGAAGTCTCACAGAGTAAAGTGAGCCTGTCGAATACTCGGCAGGTATATCAATCACACAGGCAGTATTTCCCGATTTATCAAGTAAAACAATGCTGCATTCATCCTCTTTTTCTGCTGCAAAGGTGAATACTGCACTATCCCCCTCAATATAAGCACCTGTTTTTAAAAAGTTTCCCTTTGTTAGTCGAAAATTCATGCAACACCATCCAATCAATAATTCTAGTATTTATTTATTATACTAGTTTTGACTTTTTTTGTATAGAATAATTTGATATAATATAATAGTTACTTTAGATTACTATAAAGAAAGAGGTACAATATGGCAGAAAAAGCAACACCTGTTACACCTGATGAGGCAGACGATATCCGCGTAACACTTGAT
>ULSM01034969.1_pt1 | contig 10012 bp, 8 predicted proteins | sample 1956381 | NCBI WGS metagenome assembly ULSM01 (sample SAMEA4835710, study PRJEB28245) | human gut metagenome | biome: gut microbiome; material: fecal sample | place: Denmark | collected 2008 | reverse complement strand
GCCTATCTGTGCTGCCAGTTCAGCAACTGGGCAGGTATTTTTGCCTTATCCCTGAGCGGATTGGAATGGGTTTATTATCTGGTAAGGATTATCGTGACTGTTGCCGTTTTCGCTTTCTTAAGCCGGTATCTGTGCCAGACTACCGCACTGCTTTTTGCAAAATCTGACCGGGAACTGTATATCCTCGGGGCAATGCCATTTGTCTATTATGTGTTTGATTACTCTACCACAAAGTTCTCCATGCTTCTCTACTCCGGAAATAAGGTGGTCGTGGAATTTCTCGCATTTGCCATGTGTATTTCCTATGTCATTTTCCTGTTCGTCTATTTTCAGGAATATGAGTTGAAAAACAGCGCTGAACAATATGGTCAGCTTACCAATATGCAGTTGAACTCCCTGCACTCGGAGATCGAGCAGGTCCGCAGCAGCGAACACCGCATGAAGATCCTGCGGCACGACATGCGCCATCATCTTGCCGCCATCCAGACTTTTATCTCCCAGCAGGAACCGGAGCGCGCGCTTGATTATATTCAGGAGATCAATAAGCAATATGACGACACTGTCATCCACTCTTTCTGCAGAAATGAGCTGCTGAATTCGGTTCTTTCCATTTACCAGACACGGTTTGCGGAAAATCAGATCGTTTTTGACGTACAGATCCAGACTTCGCAGACACTCTGCTGCTCTGAGATGACTTTCTGTGCGATCCTTTCCAATCTTCTGGAAAATGCCATGCATGCGGTCACGAAGCTCCCTGAGGAAAAACGTATCGTGCATCTGAGCATTTTTGAAAAGGGAAACCACCTTCTGATCCTGCAGAAGAATCCGGCTTCAGAGACACCTGTTTTTTCAAACGGCATCCCGGTTACAACGGCAAAGAATCACGGTATCGGTGTCCAAAGCGTCATTTATTATGTAGAGAAGGAACACGGACAGTACCAGTTTTACATGGAAGGTGAGGACTTTGTAGTCCGCATTATTCTTTAAGCGAGGAAATTTATTATGGTAAAGATTGCGATTTGTGATGATGAAACTGAATTTTTAGATATACTTTCGGAAAGTCTTTCTTCCTGGTGCCGGGCGCATCAGCTGACACTGCAGCTCTACCGGTTCACAAACGGTGACGAACTGATCTCCGCACACAGGGCTTATGGTATGGATCTGATCCTGCTTGATATGATCATGCCCCTTTTGAGCGGCATGGATACCGCACGCGAACTGCGCCAGCATGACCCGCACGTTCCGATCATTTTTCTGACTTCCTCACCGGAATTTGCGCTGGAATCTTATGAAGTCCGCACTTTCTGGTATCTGTTGAAACCTCTTGACGAAGTGCGTTTCCATGCGGTCCTTGACAGCTGGTACGAAGTCCACAAGGCTTCCATGGCTCATTTCGCGGCAAGAACAGATTCCGGCTACCAGTCGATTTATTTTCAGGATGTCGAATATCTGGAAGCGCAAAATAAGAATGTGTTAGTCACATTGAAAGACGGCTCGGTGATCTCCATAAAAGAACCCTTTCACCAGTGTGAAACAATTTTCACAGTGGAAAAAGGGTTTTATAAATGCCACCGCAGCTATATTGCAGCGTTAAGCTGCGTGGAAAAGTTCGGTAAAACCTCTCTCTTCACAAAATCCGGCGCACAGATTCCGATTTCAAGAGATAATTACGCTAATTTTAAGGATGTTTATTTTTCCTATATGTTTCCGCAGGAATGATCCGGCTATTGGATCCCAAAGGACGCCAGTTTCATGTCCTCGTTGAACGCCAGTGTGTAATGCACCTCGATGTTTTCATATTCTGCAGTCACGTAAACGGCTGCGATATGCGCACCTCTCTGTATGATCTCCGCATCCTGCATTGTTTCAATGGAAACAAAATCTCCCCAGTCTTCCGAGATCCGTGCCTTCCCCTCGTCCATGCGCTCTTTGTTCATGATCTCCTGCATGTCCGGGACAACAAGGCTTTGCAGGCTGTCAAAATCCTCTGCATTTAAAAGCCCTATGATTTTTTCCGCCTGTGCCTTCACTTCCTCTTCGCTGAACACTTCACTCTCTGCCAGCGCTTTGTTCTGCGGCTGCATCCAGTAAGTTGCAACGGAAGCTGCCACAAGGATCACTGCGACAATGATGATGTTGCGGATGCGCTTTTTCTTCTGCTCCGGTGTCAGCACTTTTTTTGTTTTTATCTTACTCATTTTTCTCTCTGCACTTTCTTTTTTCTGCATATTAGTCCCTGATTGCATCCAACGCATTCGAAATATCTGCGATCAGATCTTCCTTATCCTCTAAACCGAGACTTATCCGGATCAGCTCTGCCGGAACACCTGCTTCTTTCAGCTGTTCATCTGTCATCTGTCTGTGCGTGGAGGTCGCCGGATTCAGACAGCAGGTTCTTGCATCTGCCACATGTGTCTCGATCGCTCCAAGCTTTAAGTTCTGCATAAAAGCAGACGCAGCCTCCCTGCCGCCCTTTAATCCGAATGAAACGACACCGCATCCGCCGTGTGGCAGGTATTTTCTGGCACGTTCATAGTATTTGCTGGAAGGCAGGCCCGGATAGTTCACATAGGCTACCTTTGGATGTTTTTCCAGAAATTCTGCAACTGCCTGTCCGTTTTCCACATGCTTAGGCATACGCACGTGCAGCGACTCCAGTCCAAGGTTTAACAGGAATGCGTTCTGTGGCGACTGGATGCATCCGAGATCACGCATAAGCTGTGTTGTACATTTTGTGATGAATGCGCCCTCATTGCCAAATTTTTCTGCATAGGTCACGCCATGATAGCTCTCATCCGGTGTACAAAGTCCCGGATATTTGTCTGCGTGTGCCATCCAGTCGAATTTTCCGCTGTCAACGATCGCACCGCCCACTGCCGCACCATGTCCATCCATGTATTTGGTGGTGGAGTGTGTCACAATATCCGCACCCCACTCAAATGGCCTGCAGTTGACCGGAGTTGGAAATGTGTTGTCTATGATAAGAGGTACGCCGTGCGCATGTGCTGTTTTTGCAAAGAGCTCAATATCTAATACGGTCAATGCCGGATTGGCGATCGTCTCGCCAAACATCAGCTTTGTGTTCGGACGGAACGCAGCGTTTAACTCCTCCTCCGATGCGTCAGGAGACACGAAGGTTGCCGTGATTCCCATTTTGGCAAGCGTAACTGCAATGAGGTTGAAGGTTCCGCCGTAGATCGAGGATGATGCCACAATATGGTCTCCACTCTCACATATGTTGAATATGGCAAAAAAGTTCGCTGCCTGTCCGCTTGAGGTCAGCATTGCGGCTGTGCCGCCTTCCATTGCTGCGATCTTGGCTGCGACATGATCATTCGTCGGATTCTGCAGCCGTGTATAGAAATATCCGGATGCCTCAAGATCAAACAGTTTTCCCATGTCCTCACTGGTGCTGTATTTGAAAGTGGTAGACTGGATGATCGGGATCTGCCGCGGCTGTCCATTCTCCGGGGTATATCCTGCCTGTACACATTTTGTGCCTATTTTATAATCGTTCATTTCATTTTCCATGCCTTTCCGTAATCTGCCCTTCGTATCCGGCAGTCACATTATTGTCAAACTGATCTGCGCCATGATCTCTGCTGCAGATCATCAGTATTATTACTGTAGCATTATAAGCGCCGTTTTTCAAGAATTGTTTTTCCTGTCTGCCCGGAAGTAAAACACTTGCAGAAGTATGTTATTTTCGATAGTATATAAGTATCAGATGTACGGATACAGGTTGAGTCAGAACAGGTGATTGTCTGATCGATCCGGAAGATAAAAGGAGGAATCCTCATGACCGAGCAGGAGATCAAGGATATTTTACAACAACAGAACCACTTTTTTTCCAGTGGCAAAACGATCCCGGCGGAATTCCGACTGAAACAGTTAGAAAGTTTGAAGGAGGCTATGATCCGCCATGAAGCCGACCTCGCTGCGGCATTGAAGGAGGATCTTGGAAAGAGCCGTATGGAGAGCTATATGTGTGAGATCGGGCTGACGCTGTCGGAGCTTACCTGGATGCAGAAGCATCTCCGCAGCCTTATGCGCAGCAAACGTGTTTCCACCCCGGCCGCCCAGTTTGCAGCAAAGAGTTTCCGCTCCCCTTCCCCTTACGGAACTGTGCTGATCATGAGTCCATGGAATTACCCGGTGTTACTGACACTCGATCCGCTGATCGATGCCATAGCAGCCGGGAATACTGCGGTCGTAAAACCAAGCGCCTACGCCCCTTGCACGTTCGATGTCATGAAAACCATGATCGAAGAATGTTTTCCGGCACATTATGTTGCAGTGGTCGATGGCGGCCGCGCAGAAAATCAGGCATTGTTACAGCAGCGTTTTGACATGATCTTTTTCACCGGCGGAAAGACTGTCGGACGGGAGGTACTCCGCCATGCGGCTGAATATTTAACTCCTGTCACATTAGAGCTTGGCGGAAAGAGCCCATGTATCGTTGACTCCACCGCTAAGATCCGGCTTGCCGCAAAGCGTATTGTCTTCGGCAAGTATTTAAACTGCGGACAGACCTGTGTTGCGCCGGATTATATTCTCTGTGACAAGCGCATCCGCGATGAGCTTATCACTGCGATTTTAGCTGAGATTGAAAAGCAGTTTGGGAAAGAACCTCTGAAAAATCCGAATTATGGAAAGATCATCAACGAAAAGCATTTTGAACGCATTCTCGGGCTGATCAATGGGGAAAAGCTTGTATACGGAGGACAGTCAGAGCCTGAATCGCTCCGCATTGCGCCTACCGTTCTGAATAATATTACGTGGGACGACGCTGTGATGGGCGAAGAGATCTTCGGTCCTCTGCTTCCGATCCTCACCTTCGACACATTAGACGAGGTGCTTGATACCGTGGAATCCCACCCTCATCCGCTTGCGCTTTATTTTTTCAGTGAGGACAAGGCTGCACAGAAGAAGGTCTTAGATACCTGCCGTTTTGGCGGCGGCTGTATCAATGACACGATCATTCATCTTGCAACGAGCGATATGCCATTCGGCGGTGTCGGTGAGAGCGGCATGGGCAGCTACCACGGCAGGGTTGGATTTGAAACCTTCAGCCATTACCGCAGTATTGTCGATAAGAAAACGTGGATGGATCTGCCGATCCGGTATCAGAAATATACCGGATTGAAAGAAAAGATGATGCGGATGTTTTTGAAATAAAGGGGATTATACTCCCCTTTTATTTCCCTGTCTGCTGTGCTTTAGTTATTATATCTTTAATGTCCTCGACTCCTTCTATTCTGTTTATGCCAAAACATTTCTTACCGGCATCCTTTAGAGAAGCTCCAATATGATATCCTTCTTTACCATCTATAATCAGAAACCTATCATGAAAAGATGCTGTTTTTTTTACGGTAAGTGTTGGATACTGTGCATTAAAATTTGCTATATCCTGAGCCGATAACTTTGTATTAGGCAACGTGTATGTATAAACATTCACCCCTATATTCTTCTTAGCCAAAATGTTCAACGTAATAATATCAATATATCCGTCAATAAGAATTATCTCCTTTTGGGCATGAGTAATAATATTTGTGAGTATACTGAAAGCATCAAATATCTGTCCGTCAAAAAAAATCTTCTGACATTCCTCTTCATGATTGGATATATATTCAAATATTTTTGTAAAATTTTCCTCCGCATCTTTTTGTAATTCCAGTTGTTTCAGTTCAACAGCATTAATCCTTTCAAACAAAAGAGCATTGCTTGAAATAAAATGCCGCATTTCGCGAAATGCACGCATTATAAAAATACTTTGTTTTTCTGCAATTTCACCACTTAACACTGTCGCCAACATATAAATTCCCTGTTCGGTAAAAACATGGGGTAAATATCTGCTTTTTGGATTTATATTTGCGGTCGGAAATTTCGACCGCAAATCGTTTACTTCCTCCCTCGTCATTTGAAACATAAAATCTTCCGGAAATCTATTTTTATTATTCTTTACTTGTTCATTTAGTCTTTTCACTGTATAACCATACAGTATAGCCAGATCACAATCTAACATTATCTGTTTTCCGCGAATCGTATATATTAATTTTGATAGTTCAATATCCTGCTTCAGTAATGTTGTTTTCTCAACTATATTGGTAATTTCGTTCATCAAATTTCCTCTCTGGTTATTTTGAAGTTCCAAAACAAAACCTCAAATCCGAATCACAATATACAAATTTATTTTATATTTCTTCAAGACTTTGTATCTTCTTTAAAGCCTCCATATAAGCCATCAGACGCTTCTGCTGTTCTTCCTTAAGTCCATGGTAATCTTGAACCAATTGAATATCATAAGGCATAAAACAACTCTCACGACTTGTAACAGTAATGTTTTCTTCATCCTCGATACCTTTTCCAGTAAGAAGTTGTTCTGGTGTTATCTGCAATACATTACAAATATCCATGATTTTATCCGCAGTAGGATTTGTCTTTCTTTTTTTCCATTCGCTGATGGTACTGGTCGCAATCCCAACCTGTTTTGCAAATTCAGCCTGTGTCATATTTCTGTCTTTCAATACTTTTAATATTCTCTCGCTGATCGTCATTTTATTTTCCTCTCGTTTTTATTCATATATATAAATTTCATATCTATGGATATATCTTATCACATTATATTCTTGTACTCAATATGAAAACAATTTTATATTTTCTCTTTTAGATAGAAAAAAGAACCGATTTCTCGATTCTTCTTTTCCAAACTCTATATTCACATTATACACTCCAATTTTTATACATAAAACTGTAATGCAAGTTCATTATAATGCAATATGTCTTCCACTTCTGCAAGCCGTGTCCTGATTTTTTCTGACGCCGGCTGTTTTGCAAGATTCTCTTTGATGCCTGTGTATATGAGCTTTTCTTTTTCAAGAAAAGTTTTCAACACAGGATGGCGGTTTTGCAGGAGTAATCCACCATAAAGGTCTGAAAGTTTCAACTCTTCCGAAGCTTTCTGTGCCTTTTCATCCTGATACTGCACTTTCATCATCGGATAGAATTTTCCATCTTCATACACCATGTCCTCTGCGAGGATGGTATATCCCTCTTCTCTTAAGAACTCACGGACACGCTCAATCTCGGACTGCGGCTGCAAGATAAGTTCTTTTGCAGACTGACAGACTTTTTCCCCGTCTTTTAAAATATGCATGACAAGTCCGCCTCCCATACCGGCGATGAGGACAGCTTCCACCTCGCCGGGTTTTAAAGCTGCCACGCCGTCTGAGAGACGTGTCTGTATGTATGCCTGCAATCCATATAAAGCAATATGTTCTTTTGCCCGCTCTAACGGTCCTTCATTGATATCCATGGCAATTGCAGCTGGAATTTTCTTCTGCTGTAACAGACAGATTGGAATATATCCGTGATCTGTTCCAACATCTGCCAGTGTATATCCCTGTGTGACAAGAGCTGCGGCTGTCATTAAACGATTTGAAATCTTTACCATTTTACTCTAAGTAATCCTTTAATTTGCGGCTTCTGCTTGGATGACGAAGTTTGCGGAGCGCTTTTGCTTCGATCTGACGGATACGCTCACGTGTTACATTGAACTCTTTTCCAACTTCTTCCAGTGTTCTTGCACGGCCGTCCTCCAGACCAAAACGGAGTGTCAGAACTTTCTGCTCTCTCTCGGTCAATGTTCCAAGTACTTCCTCCAACTGCTCTTTTAAAAGTGTGAATGCAGCGGCGTCAGCCGGAACAGGTACGTTATCATCCTGAATAAAATCTCCAAGATGGCTGTCCTCCTCCTCACCGATCGGTGTCTCTAAGGAAACCGGCTCCTGGGAAATCTTTAAGATCTCACGCACACGCTCTACCGGCATGTTCATTTCTGCTGCGATCTCTTCCGGACTTGGCTCACGTCCTAACTCCTGAAGCAGCTGTCTGGAAACACGGATGAGCTTGTTGATCGTCTCAACCATATGGACAGGGATACGGATGGTTCTCGCCTGATCTGCGATTGCTCTTGTGATCGCCTGACGGATCCACCATGTTGCATAAGTAGAGAATTTATATCCCTTGCGGTAGTCGAATTTTTCCACGGCTTTGATCAGACCAAGGTTACCTTCCTGGATCAGATCAAGGAACAGCATTCCACGTCCCACATATCTTTTTGCAATGGAAACAACCAGACGTAAGTTTGCTTCTGCAAGACGTTTCTTTGCCTCATCCCCTGCATCAAGATCTTTCTGCAAATTCTTGATCTCTTCTTTGATCTCTGCAAGTTCTTCCTCTGTTGCATTCTCTTCTCTGCTCTTTAAGATTGCGATCTTTTCCTTCGCCACAGCACCGGCTTCCATATTTTTTGCCAGCTCGATCTCTTCCTCTGCACTTAAAAGAGGTACTTTACCGATCTCCTTCAAATACATACGGACCGGATCTTCAATGGACACGCCATCCGGCACGGAAAGGTCGATTTTTTCCACTTCGATCTCGTCTTCATCATCTACATCGAGTAAAATTTCATCATCAGAATCATCATCTGTGATCCGAAGTACATCGATATTGTTTGCTTCCAGAAAATCAAGAATTTTATCAAACTGCTCTGCTTCTAACTGCATGTCCGCAAAGAAGTCGCTGATCTCCTGGTATTCCAACATGTTCTTTTTCTTTTTGGCCAAGGCTAACAGATCTTTTAACTTCTGCTGAAACTTTTCTTTTGCAGCTTCATCCATCACTGCTGCTTCTTTTTTGGTTTCCTTTACCTCGTTTTCTGTCTTTTTTGCCATTTTGGTTCATCCTCTCAAGTTTTCTACTATTTTGTCCCTAATCAATGGAAATATGCAATTTCTCCAATTCTTCCAGGTCACGTTTATCTGTTACAAGCTGCATCAGACCAGCCATATCTGTCGGTGCCAAATGCCCGGACCGATACTTGATACTGTTTTGTTTGATGCGGATAATGGTCTCTTTCAATGCCTTCTCCCGGTCTTCTTTTGACTCGACCTCATGGATTCTTGCATTGAAAAGCGCCGCAATCTCTTTCTGTGCCTCCTCATCAGGAAACATGCTGACGATCTTCGCCGGGTTTGCTTCTCCGCTCTCCTCAAACTGCTGGAATAATACTTCAGCTACCTTATGATATATCTCCTCCGTAAAATCCTTCGGTGCGATATATTTTTTTATCTTATGATATAATCCGGTATTCTCTATGAGCCATGTCAAAAGAAGTTTCTGGGATTGCTTCATCCCATCTTCTTTTTTGATTCCTCTGGCGGAGGCGTTTTTCTCATTGATACCGGTTTTTAACTGGGTTGGTTGTTTTCGGATGCCTTCCATCTGCATTCCGTATTTACCGACAAGCCGCTGTAAATCCTGCGTTGGCAGCATATATTTTTCCGCGACTGCCTGAATGTAAATATCACGCTCGATTTTTTCTGTGAAGGAGCATAGTTTCTTTGCCACTTCATGATAAAAGGCTGACTTGCTCTCCGGATCTTTCATGTCGTACTGCTGCTCTAAAATGCGTATCTCAAACATAAAGCTGTTCTCTGCATGATCGATACGATCCTGATACGCCTCTGCTCCCAAAGCCTTGATAAATTCATCCGGATCTTTGTGCGGACGCATATTAATTACCTTTGTCGTAATCCCTACTTCCTTTAAAATTGGAATCGCCCGGAGTGCAGCTTTCACCCCTGCGCCGTCACTGTCATAGGTTAAATACACTTCTTTGGTGTACCTTTTTAACAGATTCGCATGTCCTGCCGTCAGCGCAGTTCCAAGTGATGCCACCGCATTGTCAAATCCTGCCTGATGCAGCGCGATCACATCCATATATCCTTCACACAATAAAAACTGTGGTTTCTTTGTGGTCCTTGCAAAATTAAGTCCATACAGATTCCGGCTCTTATCAAAAATCGGTGTTTCCGGTGAGTTTAAATACTTCGGCTCTCCATCGCCCATCACCCTGCCACCGAAACCGATGACTTTGTTGTGGACATCCATAATCGGAAACATGGCACGGTTCCAGAATTTGTCATAGCCGCCGCGTCTCTCATCGATT
>ULSM01050479.1_pt1 | contig 10030 bp, 6 predicted proteins | sample 1956381 | NCBI WGS metagenome assembly ULSM01 (sample SAMEA4835710, study PRJEB28245) | human gut metagenome | biome: gut microbiome; material: fecal sample | place: Denmark | collected 2008 | reverse complement strand
GCATCAGCGGCAGCATCGGCGCACAATATAATTTCGGACGTTCGGTCGACCCGGAAACCAATACCTATCTTTCGAAGTCGACATTCAACAACGGTTATTCGGTGGAAGCCTCTGTATCGATATTCCGCGGAGGCAGCCTGATCAATCAGGTACGCCAGGCAAAGGCCAATCTGCTCCTGGGCAAGGCCGCCCAACAGGAGGCATACGACCAGACGGCCCTGGAAACCTTCCAGGCATACATCGATGCGGTTTATTATTACGGGGCTTCTTTACTGGCCGAAAAGAAACTGGCGGAAAGTGACTCCCTGCTGTACAAGACTTCGTATCAGGAACAACTGGGACTCAAGGGAAGGGCTGATGTGGCACAGATGGAGGCGCAGCAGGCTACGGACGTATATGAGCTGACCCGTCAGCGGAACCTGTTCCGGACAGCATTGCTGACACTCAAACAGACCATGAATTATCCGGCTGCCGATACGCTGGTACTGGATACCCGCCTGCTGACCGATGCGGTCTGCGAGCAGATGGAGTGTACCCCGGAAAATGCGGATGAGATCTTCCGTGTGGCACTCTACGGCAATCCGACCCTCCGGCAGGCAGCCCTGAGACAGCAGAGTGCCCGCCTGCAGCGGAAGATGACCTGGGGCAACCTTGTGCCTTCCATCAGTCTGTTCGGAGGAGTCTCTACCTCGTACTACAAGGAACTGCACCGCTCGGGATATCCCGGTTTCCGGAGCCAGTTCGACAACAACATGGGATCGTATGTGGGCATCAGCATGAGTATTCCGATTTTCAACCGGTTGTCGGGAGTCGCCGGTCTGAGACAGGCACGCAACGATTACCGGATTGCGCAGGAACAGTACGAAGCACAGAAAGAAGCACTACAGAAACTGATACAGCAGGCAGTGCAGGACCGGGAAGGCTACCTGAAGGAAAGCATACAGATGGAAAAGAAAGTCCGGGCCGACTCGCTTGCCTACCACGTGACCCGACGGAAGTTTGAAGAAGGACTGATGACTTCCCTCGACGTACAGAACAGTGCAAGCACCCTACAGCAAAGTCAGATAACCCTGCTGCAAAGCAAACTGACCTACGTAATGAAATGCCGGCTGGTAGATTATTACAAAGGAAAGGAAATCATCCGGAGAAAAGCAGGAATCAAGTAACGAATAAATCATTGGAATCATGGATATACAGTTGGAAAAGAAAAAAGGAATACAGAAGAAACACCTGCCCTACCTCATTGGCGGAGGCATCATCCTGTTGCTGCTGGGCATGATTGTATTCGGGAATCATGCGGCTACCCTGAGGGTCGACCGGGAGTCGGTCAATATCGCCCAGGTGACTTACGGGGAGTTCAACGATTATATCCGCCTGAACGGACAGGTACAGCCCATCTCGGTGGTACAGCTCAGTCCGGAAGAAGGAGGTATCGTGCAGGAGAAAGTGGTAGAAGAAGGCACACACGTCAAAAAGGGGGATGTGATTCTCCGCCTGAGCAACTCGAACCTGGACTTGCAGATACTGAATGCGGAATCGGAACTGGCGGAAAAGCAGAACCTGCTCCGCAATACGCAGGTAACCATGCAGCAGGATAAATTGAACAACGAGACGGAGAAGGTGCAACTGGACATGGACATCCGGCGCAAGCAGCGTACTTTCTCCCAGTACGAACGGCTGTATCAGGAACGGCTGGTCAGCCGGGAGGAATACCTGCAGGCTAAGGAAGACTACGAAGTATCCCGGAAAAAACACAGCCTCATCAACGAACGGCTGATACAGGACTCCATTTACCGGAGCATCCAGATGGACCAGATGGAGGACAATCTCCAGAACATGAGAAAGAATGTGCTGCTCATACGGGAGCGGAAAAACAAGCTGGAGGTACGGGCTACCATCGACGGGGAACTGGGGCTGCTGGATGCCGAACTGGGACAGAACATTACTGCCGGACAGATGGTGGGGCAGATCAATGATCTCTCGGATTTCAAGATTGAGGCAATGGTCGACGAGCATTACATCGACCGGGTGACCGGCGGACTTCCCGGCAGTTTTGAACGGCAGGGCAACCGTTTTCAACTGAAGGTACGCAAGGTCTACCCCGAGGTGCGTGAAGGACGTTTCCGTACTGACCTGGTGTTCGAGGGAGAACGGCCGGAGAATATCCGGAGCGGACAGACCTACTACATCGACCTGCAGTTGGGAGAACCGACCGAAAGTGTACTGATTCCCAAGGGAACCTTCTTCCAGGTAACCGGAGGCAACTGGATTTTCGTAGTCGACAAGGAGGGCAAGAAGGCTTACCGACGTCCCATCCGCATCGGACGGCAGAACCCGCAGTATTATGAGGTACTCGAGGGACTGGAGCAGGGTGAGCAGGTCATTGTCTCGGGATACGAGAGCTACAAGGACAATGAAGTGCTGATTCTGAATTAAACAAATCACCAAGAATGATCAACCATTTTATATTATACCATTATGAAAAAGATTATGTGTACACTGGCCTTGCTGGCCAACCTGTTTTTATCTACTTCCTGCATTGCAGGCAGTACGAAGGATATCGTCAACGAAAACCGTGAGGTCGCTCCCTTCCATTCCATCGCCATCGAAAGTGTGGGAAGCATCCATTTCACTCAGGCAGACCATTATTCCCTGCGGCTGGAAGGAAAGCCGGAGCTGGTCAAACAGCTGACCAACGAAGTGAAAAACGGTACGCTCTGCATCGACACAAAGAAAGACAAGAGCCTGAAAGGAAACATCAAACTGGATATTTATATCACTGCTCCCGATTTGAAGCAAGTGGATTTTGACGGAGTAGGCTCCTTTGAATGCAAGAATGTGCTCAAGGCGGAAGACATTGCCTTCAATATTGACGGAGTGGGAAAAGTGGAAATCGGCAACCTGCAGTGCAATCTCCTTCAGCTCGATTTTGACGGAGTAGGAAAGGCAGATATACAAGTAAACTGCCGTCAGCTCAAGGCCAACATCGACGGAGTGGGAAAAGTGACGCTGAGCGGTTCTGCCGACCAGGCGGACATCCGCAAGGACGGCATCGGGGTATTCAACACCCGCAACTTGAAAGTAGGTAAATAATTTACTGTTCACACATACCTCTAACGGTTTTAAAGATGATGAAAACACTGTTCCGTAATTTCTCGCATACGTTCCGGCGCTTCCCGACCACCAGTCTGATGAACCTTCTCGGACTGGGCCTCGCCTTTGTCTCCTTTTTCATTCTGATGGCCCAGGTAGACTATGACGCTAATTTCAATAAGGGCATCAAGGGCCATGAAAAGATTTTCCGGGTAGAGATAAATCCGGGAGAGGAGTATGACTGGCAACTGTGGATGGCGCGTCCGCTGGCGGAACTGATAGGAAACAGTTCTACACACATCCGGGATATCTCCATACAGCCGACCTACGTATCCAGCTACGACCTGACAGTGAATGAGCACCGGTTCCACGAAAAGGTACGGTTCGGGTTCGGCAATTTCATCCGCCTCTTTCATCCACAGATAATTGCCGGTTCGGAAGCGGCCATCGAGAAGCCGCATACACTGCTGATACCGGAATCGATGGCACTGCGGCTCTTCCAGACCAGGGATGCGGTAGGTAAACAGTTGTTTTTCAACAAGCAGGATGAATGGACTGTGGGAGGAGTTTACCGGGATTTTCCTGAAAACTCGCTGATAGGCGACTGTATTCTGATTACCCTTAATCCTCAGGAGAATAAAGACAATTGGAAAAACTGGAACTACTTTTGTTTTCTTTCCCTGGACGATGCCGCTCATGTCCGACAGGTAGAATCAGATATCAAGGAAGAACTCTCCCAGTTTCTTGCAGCCTCTGGGGAAACCATCGAGGGACTGCCTGAAATCCGGCTGACTTCCATCACAGACAGTCATTTCTCTCCGGTAGGCAACAAAGGGGCAAGCAGTCGCACTACGGTCTACCTTCTGTGCTGCATCGCCTTCCTGATTGTGGGAATCGCCGGTATCAACTACATGAATTTCTCACTGGCGGAAACACCCATGCGCATCAAGAGCATCAATACGCAGAAGGTACTGGGAGCCACTACCGGTTCACTCCGTGCCGGCCTGCTGGCCGAATCGGTGCTGATCAGTCTCTGTGGCTTCGTACTGGCCATGTGCTTCCTCTGTCTGCTCAAGGATACCGGCCTGCAGGAACTGGTTTCTGCCACTCTGAGCCTGTCCAAGCATCCTCGTCTGGTGGGAATTACCTTAGGCATCAGCCTGCTGATAGGCATACTGGCAGGCATTTATCCGGCCTGGTACGTGACCTCCTTCCCCACTGCCCTGGCTCTGAAAGGTTCGTTCGGACTCTCCCCTAAAGGAAAGTTGCTGCGAACGGGACTGGTCTGCTTTCAGTTTCTGATTTCCTTCATACTGATCATCGGAGTAGGAATCATGTATCAGCAGAGCAACTACATACGGACTTCCGAATACGGATACGACAAGGAGGCCATCCTCATCGGCAATATGAACACGGAAAGCAAACGGCAGAAGGAAGCCATTGTCAGCGAACTGACCCGGATTCCGGGAGTGGAAGGAGTGGCCTTTTCCCAGTTTGTCCTGAGTTCGGGAGACGATTACATGAGCTGGGGACGAGGAAGCGGTGACAGGAATATCTTCTTCGACGTACTGCCGGTTGACTCCCGCTACCTGGAGGTCATGGGCATCCGCATTACGGAAGGACGGAACTTCAGACAGGGTGACGGAGATGTGTATATTTTCAACGAGGCAGCCCGTACCAAATATCCCTGGCTCAAGGTGAATGAGCCCATCAATCCCGGAGACTACACGGTGGTGGGATTCTGCGAAAACATCCGGTTCAGTACGTTCCACAGCGATGACACCACCCGCCCCATGGCTTTCTTCCTCTATGGAAAAGACCATGAAGGATGGCCGGGAGACAACTTCCTCAATGTCCGTATTGCCCGGGGACAGGATAAAGTGGAAATCATCCGTACCCTGCAAGAGGCAATGAAAAAGTTCAGTCCCGGACACGACTTCAATTTCCGGTTCATCGACAAGATTCTGGACAATACCTACCGCAACGAACTCCGGTTTGTCCGGCAGTTTTTCCTGTTTTCCCTGCTGGCCATCGTCATCTGCATAATCGGCGTCTTCGGACTGACCCTGTTCGAAAGTGAATACCGCCGCAAGGAAATCGGCATCCGGAAAATCATGGGCAGTTCTACCCGGGAAATCCTGTACATGTTCAACAGGAACTACCTGCTGATTCTTACGGGATGCTTCCTTGTAGCAGCGCCTTTCGGATGGTGGATAGGACACGAATGGCTGCAAAGTTTCTCAGAGAAAACACCGATATGCGGCTGGATATTTCTGGCCTCGTTCCTGACGGTAACACTGATTACCCTGGTGACGGTAACGGTACAGAGCTGGAAAAATGCCTGTGAGAATCCGGTTCACAGCATCAAGACGGAATAAGCGGTCCGTCTTTGACACGTACTCTTTTGTTTTACTAAATAGATGCTTTCACGGAACAGTTCTTTCCTTGTCATTATATGATTCGGAAGAACTGTTCCTTTTTTTCTGGAATAAGGAAAAATTGCGTACCTTTACCTCCGTACAACCACATAGGCAATATCTTCAATTATTTTAAATAAATCTTTACATATGAAAAACTTTTTACTCACATGCGGCTTTCTGGGAGCCTTCGGAACTTCCTTTGCCCAAGAGCTTATCTTACCCCAACCGTCCGTACAGCCCAGTCGGGCACAACAGGAGCAGATTGCACGGAAATACGGAATGTTCATCCACTTTGGCATCAATACGTTTCATGACGAAGAATGGACCGACGGAAGCAAGCCGGCCTCTTCGTATGCACCTTCTGCCATCGATGCGGAACAGTGGATACGTACCGCCAAAGAGGCAGGAATGAAATACGTGATACTGATTGCCAAACACCATGACGGCTTCTGCCTGTGGGACAGCCGTTACACGGAATACGACGTGGCCAGCTCCGGCAATCCGACAAACGTCATCGAGGCCGTTGCCAGGGCTTGCCGGAAATACGACATCGGACTGGGACTGTATTATTCGTTGTGGGACAGAAAGGCCAATGCCGATGTAGAAGACTGGAAGAAAGACGAGGCATACAACCAGTATATGCTGAACCAGCTTACGGAACTGATGGATATCGTAGACGACTATACGAAGGTAGTGGAATTCTGGTTCGACGGAGGATGGGTAAAGCAGAACTACCGCTGGCCCGTGATGGACATCTACCAGACCATCAAGCAGAGGATGCCGGAATGCCAGGTGGGAGTAAACTGGACCATCGGTGCCCCGGAGAATGTAGACAAACACCCGGTACTTCCGCAAGAGCAGAAAGAGGGATATCCGATACGGTATTTCCCCAGTGACTTCCGCTTGGGTGACCCCTATCTTCCAACGGACAACGATCCGAAAATATTCGTCCACAACGGACGGCAGTATTATATGCCCTGGGAATCGACCGTCTGTATCAGCAAGCGCTGGTTTTACAATACCACCGACAACGAGTTCAAGTCGGTCGATGAACTCGAAAAACTTTTCTGCCAAAGTACCAAGAACGACAATATCCTGATCCTGAACTGTCCTCCCAACAGGGACGGCAAACTGAGAGACCAGGATGTCAACATTCTGAAAGCACTGTATAAACGGATAAAGAAGTATTTGTAACACATTACATAACAACCCTCTTTCTATATATCTGAAAAAGCAGGGTCCTTTCTATTTTTTCAGATATATAGAAAGAGGAATTCTCGACTAAAATATCTACCTTTGTCGAGGACTGCCGCACATGGTCCTACGACCATTACAGACAGCAGTCCGGCAATAAACAATAATTAATTCAAATACCATGAAATCCAACACAGTAATTAAACTATTTTGCTTTTCATCAGTAGGAGTTTCATCGCTGGCTCTTACTTCGTGTTCCGAACCTCAGAAACAGGACGAACGTTTCAATATTGTCTATATCATGACCGATGACCATACGGCGCAGATGATGAGTTGCTACGACAACCGCTATGTGGAGACGCCCAACCTGGACCGTATTGCAGCGGAAGGAGTAAAATTCACCAACAGTTTTGTAGCCAACTCGCTGAGTGGTCCGAGCCGTGCCTGCATGCTCACGGGCAAGCACAGCCATGCCAACGGATTCTATGACAATACGACCTGTGTATTCGACGGTTCGCAACAGACCATGCCGAAGCTGCTGCAGCAGGCAGGATACCAGACAGCCATCATCGGAAAATGGCACCTGGAAAGTCTGCCTACCGGATTCGACTACTGGGAGGTCCTGCCCGGACAGGGGGATTACTACAATCCGTCTTTCATCGAAATGAACAATGATACGGTGGCCGAAAAGGGATATCTGACCAACCTCATTACCGACAAGAGTATCAACTGGCTGGAGAACCAGCGCGACAAGAACAAGCCTTTCTGTCTTTTCATTCATCACAAGGCCTGCCACCGCGACTGGCTGCCGGAACTGAAGTACCTGTCGCTGTATGAGGACAAGACCTTTACCATGCCCGACAACTTCTACGATGACTATGAGGGCAGGGAAGCGGCCAAGACTCAGGAGATGAGTATCCTGAAGGACATGGACATCATGTATGATACCAAAATGTACGATCCGAAAGGTGAGTCACGGCTGAAAGCTACGTACGAAAAGCTGATCGGCCGTCTGGATCCGGAAGACCGTAAAGTATACGATGCCTTCTATCAGCCTATCATCGATGAGTTCTACAAGAAGAACCCGCAGGGAAAGGAACTGGCCGAATGGAAGTACCAGCGTTACATGCGCGATTATGCGAAGGTGCTGAAATCGTTTGACGATAATGTAGGAAGGGTGCTCGACTACCTGAAAGAACATGACATGCTGAAAAATACCCTGATTGTCTATACTTCCGACCAGGGATTCTATATGGGTGAACACGGATGGTTCGACAAGCGTTTCATGTACGAGGAATCCATGCGTACCCCGCTGATCATGCGTCTGCCGGACAATATGGCACAGAAGGCCAAGGGAGATATTCCGCAGATGGTACAGAACATCGACTATGCTCCTACGTTCCTGGAACTGGCCGGTGCAGAGATTCCGGAAGACATACAGGGAGTTTCACTGCTGCCGCTGCTTAAGGGCGAGAAACCAGCCGACTGGCGCAAGTCGCTGTACTATCATTTCTATGAGTATCCGGCCGAACACATGGTGAAACGTCATTACGGAGTACGTACAGAACGCTACAAACTGATTCATTTCTATAACGACATCGATGCGTGGGAACTGTACGACCTGCAGGAGGATCCGAAGGAAATGAACAACCTGTATGGTAAGGCGGGTTACGAGAAAATCACCGAGGAACTCAAGGCGGAACTGGTAAGACTGCAGACACAGTACCACGATCCGATAGAGGAAAAACTGAAGAAATAAGATTTCAAAGACGGATATCTGATAATAACGGACGGCTCCGGCAGGCAGAGTTCAGGCTCTGCAGACTGCCGGGGTCGTCCGTCTTTTTATGCATCTCTGCGGCGGACAGTGCTTGTCCCCTGAAATTCACGCGCCAGCGGATAGAACTCGAACTTCTTCAGGAGATACTCCATCTGGTCCAACGACCGGGCCACCCCGTCCGGGGAGGGCAACTCCCTGCACTTGAACACTGCCGTCAGCAGTCCGTTATAAGGTATTAGGTTCTGGCAACTCTCTTTATCACGGCAGTATACCTCCCACTCTGTCCAGAACGCAGCCGTCAGCCGTTTTTCGGCATCCATCCATTTCCGTTCGGTACCGGGCATAGGAGCAAAATATACTCCCGCAACAAAACATTCGTAGGTGTGAAGGGTCTTTCCCTTCAGGCTCATTTCCGGCACCATTGTATAGGCAATCTCAAACTGCACGTCGTTCCGGAAAAGCATATAGTTGGAGAAACGATAGCAGTACACTTCGGTGACACCGGGGAAGTAACGGCCTATGAAATCCTGCAGTTTCCGGGTAATCTTTCCGGAAAGCACAAAAGAGTAGTAATAGGAAACCAGACAGATGAAGGGCATAAAAACGATAAAGGGAATCCAGACAGAGCCGCTCATCAGCACCCAGTCCATTTCCTCTCCACTCTTCCAGACATGATACAGAAAAGATACAAGTATCACTATTCCGCTGGCCAGTACAGGAATACCGGTGTACAGGGTGGTGAGTTTCCACCATTTCCAGCGGGAAGTGTACAACAGGTGCTCACCTGCAAAAACATGCTTGAAATATTCCTTGAAAGACAGGTTGTCTCCTTTGATATAAGTAGGGGTTGTCTTGATCATAAACGTCTGCAATTTAAAATTACCGAAATAACAAATTTACGAATAATCTTCCTGACTGCCAATTCCTTTTCCTGAATATCAGTAAATAAAATCCGGAATGATTTCTTTCGTTCTCCAACCTCCGTATGCGGGTGATAAAACCCCGCCTGCCGGGTCGTACAACCTCCGTACGGAAGTCGAAGAACCTGGCAGGCGGGGTCAGAGATTTTTCAACTAAAAAAAACACACTCAATATATAAGAAAAGCAGTTTCTTTACTTATTGCACAAGAAAGTCCGTCAGACCTTCTCACCGCGTATCAGTACCTTTTCACCACTGGCAAGGGTAGTAGCAAACAGATAAGTATCTCCCCCCTCCTTCAGCTTGAGTTTCTTCCGCAGTTCGGCCACGCTGGACGGGAAGTTGCGGACAGTGAGGTTCGCCTTTTCCACTCCCTCCAGCAGGACTTTCAAGTCTTTCTTGCCAAACCCGGAAACGGCAGTCACCCGGAAGCGGCGTCCCGGGAAATCAACCAGTCCGGAAGAGGTATAAAGGTGACTGTTCGGATGAAGTTTTTCCACTCCGTAGCGCGTGGCCAGCAGGCGGTAAGGACCGGCTTTCAACAGGGCTGTCCCCGGCTCATACAGATAGTTGCCTACGGACTCAGCCAGAAGGCATCCGGCTGACTTTTCTTCGGAAAATGTG
>ULSM01024617.1_pt1 | contig 10113 bp, 8 predicted proteins | sample 1956381 | NCBI WGS metagenome assembly ULSM01 (sample SAMEA4835710, study PRJEB28245) | human gut metagenome | biome: gut microbiome; material: fecal sample | place: Denmark | collected 2008 | reverse complement strand
GTTGCCGCTGAGCAATTATTAGGAATGTCGCGAACTCGCCTTTATACTTTAAAGTTTAATGAGCTTATTGATAAAGAAGAAATTTCTCTGTTAAATGCAATAACTGACAATAATACTAAACAGGCTTCTCCAGGCTTTATTGCTACTGGTATTTTATTATCTCCAGAGCCGGGCCGTTCTCTTGAAGTATCCTTAAGCTTCAGCCCCTATCCGTCTAAACGAGGAGCTTTAATTTTTGAAATTTACTCGCAGCATCATCAAGAACGGCTTATTGCCGAGCAGAGCATGCGTGAACAGCACAACGCCGCCCGCAGTCTTATTCGTTCTTTAGCCCATGAAATTAAAAATCCTTTAGGGGGAATTCGCGGCGCAGCTCAACTTTTAGAAATGAGCTATGGCCATATTGAAGGCATGAAGGATTATACAAAGGTTATTATTGAGCAGACAGATCGTTTAAAAGATCTGGTCGATAAATTATTAGGACCTCAAAGACCTAATCCTTTAGTGCCGGCAAATATTCATTTTGTAATTGAAAAAGTTTTAGCTTTAGTCAGCATGCAGCCCTTAGGAGATATTCGTATTCAAAAAGACTACGACCCTTCCTTGCCTGAATTAGACTTAGACATTGATTCTATTCAGCAGGTATTGCTCAATATCATCAATAATGCCATTCAGGCACTGCAGCAGGCACATACTCCTTATCCGGTGATTAAGGTTAAGACACGTGCAAGCTTGCACAATATTATTAACAATAAACGTTATCCGATTTCAGTAGAAATCTCCATTATAAATAATGGGCCACAAATCCCAGAAAATCTCAGGCAGAAAATTTTTTATCCAATGGTGACAACAAAAAGTGATGGTAATGGCCTAGGTTTATCCATAGCACAAAATATTGTCGAACGTCACAATGGTGTATTGAAATGTACATCTACACCTCAACAAACCTGTTTTAAAATTATTCTCCCGCTGATTACAGCGAAAAAACACAGTGAGGAACAATAATATGGATCCTATGATTTGGGTTGTCGATGATGACAACAGTATCAGATTCGTTTTTGAAAAAGCCCTTGCAGTAAATCATATACATTTTCGTATTTTTGAAAGTGGCGATGCTGCTTTAGAAGCTATGAAAGAAGAACATCCTGATGTTATTATCTCTGATATTCGCATGCCCGGCACTGACGGTTTACAGCTGATTAAAGAAGTACATAAAATCGATGCCAATATCCCTGTTATTATTATGACAGCTCATAGCGATTTAACTGCCGCTATTGATTCTTATGAATCAGGTACTTTCGAATACTTGCCAAAGCCTTTTGATATTGAACAGGCTATATCTGTAATCAGAAGGGCTGCTGTACACAGAGTAAATATGCTGCGCCTAGCTGAGGAAAAAAATAATCAGACCCAGCCGCAGAGCAATCCTAAAGATGAGGCCGAAATTATCGGAAAATCACCAGCAATGCAGGAGGTTTTCAAATGTATCGGCCGTATTGCTAAAACGCATTTGCCCGTACTTATACATGGTGAAGTTGGAACAGGAAGATCTTTAGTCGCTGCTACTTTACATAATCATAGTGATCGCAGCCAGAAGCCGTTTATTTCCCTGAATATGTCCACAATGCCCCAGGAAAATATCAAAACTGAAATTTTTGGTGATTCTCGGCAAGACATCAGCCATTGCGCCCTTTTACGCGCTCAAGGAGGCACACTATTCATAAACGAAATCTGCGGAATGCCTTTAGATGCTCAAACCCGTTTATTGCAGGTTTTAGAACATCAGGAATTCTTACCTGTAGGAGCTACAACCCCGATTAAAGTAGATGTTCGTATTCTTGCTGCTACATCAGCTAATTTAGAGCAAAAAATAGCCGCAGGTACTTTTGTATCTGATCTTTTCTATCGTCTTAATGTTATCAATATCAATATGCCCCCCTTAAGGGATCGCAATAACGATATTCCTATGCTGGCAAAACATTTTTTAGCTCAAAGTGCAATTGAAAACAAAACTGAGCCAAAAAAATTAACTTCAGAAGTTCTAGTATTCTTATGCCGTCAGTCTTGGCCTGGGAATGTAAGACAGCTTAAAAACTTATGTAAATATTTAACCATCATGGTTACCGGCCGCGATATTCAGCTAGTTGACTTACCATCAGAATTTTTGCATTCTAACAATAATCAGGTAAATGTAGCTACCTCTATAAATGGATCATCATGCGAAAATACCTCTTGGCAGGAACTTTTACGCAACTGGGTTGATGGCCGGCTAAAGGCAGGAGAACATGATATATTATCCGAAGCCGTACCAGAGTTTGAAAGAGTAATGCTTGAAGCTACTCTAGCCTTCACAGGAAATCACAAGCAAGAATCCGCCAGACTTTTAGGCTGGGGACGCAATACTTTAACTCGTAAAATTAAAGATTTAAATTTAAAATAAAAATAAAAGCTTGCCTATTTAGGCAAGCTTTGCCCTTTTAAATAATATTTTAGCCTTGACGCTTTTCTGATAAAATCAAATTTTTATAAAAATTCCATAAATCAAACACCCCTCTTTTATTTATTTTGGGTAAAATTACCTGCAAAATGTCATTTACAAGCAATTAGTGGACCGCAAGACATGACCGACAAGCTTGAAGAAAAAAAATTAGATTTTCGCAAAACCCACTTTGTCACAAGTGCAGCAAAGCTGTCTCAGCTTCCTGAGGACAACGGCTCTGAAATAGCCTTTATAGGCAGATCTAATTCTGGCAAATCATCATCTTTAAATGCTATTTGTGATCAAAAACATTTAGCTAAAACCAGTCGTACTCCAGGCCGCACTCGTCTTATAAATCTATTTGAAGTTGCTCCTGGAAAAACTTTAGTTGATCTTCCTGGCTACGGTTATGCTGCTGTTCCTGAAGCAATGAAAAAGCAATGGCAAGATTCATTAACACAGTACCTGCAAAAAAGAAGAGCTCTTCGCGGTATTGTAATTACTATGGATATTAGGACTCCATTACGTGATCACGATAGACTAATTATTGACTGGTCAGTAGCTGCCAATTTACAAACATTAATTCTTTTAACAAAGGCTGATAAATTTGGCGTAAATAAACGCAGGGAAGCGATGGGAGAGCTTAAGGTTCAATTAAGCGAGTTTGGCGGTAATTTCACCGTGATACCTTTCTCTGCATTAAAAAAAATCGGTATTGATGAAGCAAGAACCATCTTAAATCGCTGGTTCTCAATGTTTCCGGATCTGAATACCTCTAATATGGAGCAAGCATAGTGACTAAAGGAACCTTATTTATTATTTCTGCACCTAGCGGGGCAGGCAAATCTTCTCTTATAAATGCACTTTTAGAAAGATTTAATCTTGATGATAAATTAAGATTATCTGTATCTCACACTACCAGAGAAATGCGTCCTGGTGAAATTAATCATGTCAGCTATCACTTTGTCTCTCAGGAAGAATTTGATGCCTTAGTCGCACGTAATGCTTTTTACGAACATGCAAAAGTCTTTGAAAATTCTTACGGAACTTCCAGGGAAATTGTTGAGCAATGGTTAAATGAGGGCCATGATGTCCTACTTGATATAGATTGGCAAGGAGCTAGACAAATCAGGAAACAAACCCCTAATGCTCAAGGAATTTTTATTATTCCTCCATCCCTTGAAGAATTAGAGCGGCGACTAGTTAACCGCGGGACTGACAGTGCTGAAACCATTCATAAACGGATGTTAAAAGCTGCTAATGAAATTTCTCACGCAAATGAATATGAGCATATTATTATAAATGACGATTTTGAACAAAGCCTTTTAATTTTAAGATCAATCATATTAGCTAATCGCTATTTACGCGAGAATATCTTAGAACAAGTAGAATCCATGTTTCCTAAGCCTTAGGCTTATACAAATTAAAGGCATTTGTGTATAATTGACAGGATCTATATCCTGTTTATTACTTAATCAAAGTTTTTAATACAGAATTTTTTATTTTTAGTGCAGCCTTAGCACATAACGATATAAAGACCTAAAATATAAATGTCGTTTATAAAAATTTTTAAAGACTGCATTCTTACACAGGTAAAAAAAATGGCAAGAGTTACAGTTGAAGATGCCGTAAATAAAGTAGGCAATCGTTTTGATCTGGTTCTGCTCGCTGCAAGACGTGCAAGACAAATCTCCTTAGGAAGCAAACCATTAGTCGATGAAGAAAGAGATAAGCCTACCGTAATTGCCCTACGCGAAATTGAAGAAGGTTTAATTACCGGAGAATTCTTAGATAAACAAGATCGCAAAGAGCATTTACGCGATAGTTCTGCTCATCCAAGCGATAATGAGTTTGCCCCTATCGATGGTGTAGAGATGTTCAACTAGATAATAGGTATGAAGTATGGGAGAGAGCATTTACCAAATTTTGGAACAAGGTCAGAGTGCAACCTCGATTGCCTTAGCCTCTCCTAACCTTCATTACTATGCTCATCTGCGCGAGATCTTTTCCTCCTATTTAAGCGCAGATAATATTGCAGCTGTTGACAAAGCTTTTGTTGTAGCAGATTTTGCACATGCTCCTCAGCGCCGGGCCTCAGGTGAGCCGTATATTATCCATCCTATTGCTGTAGCTACTATCATTGCACAAATGCATTTGGATACGGAATCGATACAGGCCGCTTTATTACATGATGTTGTTGAAGATACCAGCATTGAAGATGAAGATCTAGAAAAGCTCTTTGGTCCAACTGTAAAAGAACTGGTTGAAGGTGTAACAAAGCTTGATAAATTACGCTTTCATGATTACAAAGAAGCTCAGGCTGAAAACTTCCGCAAAATGATCCTTGCTATGACTAAGGATATTCGCGTTATTCTTATAAAATTAGCGGATCGTACTCATAATATGAGGACCTTAGGTGCTCTGCGGCCTGATAAACGTAAGCGTATTGCTCAAGAGACATTGGATGTTTTTACTCCTATAGCCAACCGCTTAGGTATTTCTGACATTAAGGCTGAACTTGAAGAGCTGGGCATGGCTGCGCTATACCCCATGCGCTACCGCGTCTTAAAATCTGCAGTAATGCGTGCCAGAAATAATCGTAAAGAAGTAGTAAACTCCATTCTTGAAACCATCAAAACACGTTTAAAAGAAGCTGGGATTCAAGCCCGAGTTTTAGGCAGGGAAAAGCGTCTTTTATCCATATATAAAAAAATGGTTAATAAAGAGTTGCAGTTCCGTGAAATTATGGACGTTTATGCCTTTAGAATCATTATAAAAGATGTTGATACCTGTTATAGGGTATTAGGGCAAATGCATAACCTTTTTAAGCCTAGACCCAATGGATTTAAAGACTATATCGCTATTCCTAAGATTAATGGCTATCAATCTCTGCATACCTCGCTTATAGGGCCTCATGGCGTACCGCTGGAAATTCAAATTCGCACTGAATTTATGGATCAAATGGCAGCTCGTGGCGTAGCTGCACATTGGTCATATAAGGAATCAGGCTCTAAACCTGTATCCACAGCCTCGCAGAAGAATGCTCAAGTTTGGATTAAAAATCTTATAGATTTGCAGCAAAGTGCCGGCAGCTCCATGGAGTTTGTCGAAGAGGTAAAAAAAGATCTATTTCCGGATTCAATCTTTGTATTTTCTCCTGAGGGTAAAATATACAATCTCCCTACTGGCTCAACTCCTGTAGATTTCGCTTTTGCAGTACATACAGATATAGGCTTACACTGCATTGGTGCCAGTGTTAACCACCATATGTATCCTCTCTCGCGCCCCTTAGAATCAGGCCAAAGCGTAGAAATTTTATTATCTCCTACTGCCAGACCAAATGCTATTTGGCTATCAAGCGTAGTAACCTCCAGAGCTCGTTCTAAAATTAGGCAATATCTTAAAGGCTTACGCAGTCAAGAATGTGAACTTATCGGCAGACGCTTGGTACAAAATGCCCTCCGCGCAATAAAGCTTATCTCCTTAAGTGATGAACAAGTCAAAGCTTTACTGGCTAATTTTCATCAAAAAGATATGTGTGAGCTTTACGTTAATGTCGCATTGGGCAATATCTTACCTATAGCCATTACTAAATTTCTTGATCCTCAGCAGCACAATCAGAATAATTTGCCAATTAAAGGCACGGGCGGCGTCCCTTATACTTTTGCACAATGCTGCTTGCCGATTCCAGGTGATGACATAATTGCTCATCTTGCTCAAGGACGTGGTTTAGTAATCCATAATATTAACTGCCATAATTTAAGGGATATCGATAAAGATCCAACTAAATCCTTAAAAGTACGCTGGGATCTTTCTGTTACAGCAAATATGGAATTTAAGACAGGCCTTCTAATTGAACTTGAAAACCGTCAAGGCATAGTTTCTGAAATTTCCAATGCTATTGATGTCGCTGGATCAAGGATTGAAAGTATTAATTCAGATATTAAAGATGAAAAGACTTTCATTATAAATCTGGTCATCACTGTTCGTGACCGTTTGCACCTGGCTGGTGTCATTAAAAATATCAAGGCAGTACCAAACGTTATAAGTATCCACCGTCGCCGCTAAATATAAGCCTTCAAAATAGGAGAGCCTATGTCGGAGAGCTTTGCCAATCTCTTACTAAAAGAACAAAATCTTCTTAAAAATCAAGCTAATATTGAAGATTTTTTTAATCACAAAATTATAAAACATAGTTTTATACACCCTAATGGTTTAACTCTGACCGCTCTGGAACTACCAGGAAATCCTCTGCATACTCTAGTTATCATCCCAGGTAGAGGCGAGATAGGACATAAATATGCAGAATTTTTATTTAGTCTGCGCTCCCTTAATTGGCGGATCTTAATTCTGTTTTGCAGAGGCCAAGGTAGTTCGACTCGACTTTTAGCTGATATAAATCGCTGTCACATCGATAAATTTGAATATTTTCGAGCAGATATTCAGTTTCTGCTTAGCAAACTAGGTGTAAAGGAATACCGGCTTATGGCGTTTTCCTTAGGAGCTTTAATAAGTCTGGATTTAATTGTAAATGGCAATCATATCCCGAAAAAAGCAGCTCTATTAGCTCCCTATGTTTATCCTTATTTTCCCTTGCCTAAGCTTGTTTTACGTACGCTTATATTAGGACTAGGAATGCTCCCTTTATCTAAAATATCTTATACCCCGCATGGGGGCAGGTATAAAAGGATCCCTTTTGCAGATAATAATCATTCTCATAGTGAAATTCGCTACAATCTTTACCATGATTATTATGCAGCTCATCCTGAACTTACTATTGGCGGACCTACCTGGGGTTTTTTAAGACAAGCGTATTTAACCCAAATGAATCTTATTCATAAAAATTTCAAATTTAAAATACCTATAATGAGTATACTTGCAGGTGATGATAAAGTTGTATCTTCACAAGTAGCTTTTGAATTCTTTAAAAAACACGCTAATGACTGCTTGGGGTCCAAGATTATCAGCATTGAGAATGCTTATCATGATTTACTCAATGAATCTGATAAATATAGGATACAATCATTGCCACAAGCTTTAAAATTTTTAGAATCTGGAGAGGAAAATGTCTGTTGAGGAAAATAATATTCAGAATGAAAATTTAATTCCTATCAATATTATTACCGGTTTTCTTGGTAGTGGAAAAACTACTCTCTTAAACCATTGGGTGCAAAGTAGCGATTTCAAGGATACCCTAGTTTTAATAAATGAATTTGGCGATGTAGGTCTTGATCATGAATTGGTACAATCTGTCGATGATTCCGTGGTTTTACTGCAATCAGGATGTATCTGCTGTTCCTTACAAGGCGCACTCATTGACTGCTTAGCCCAAAATTACGTCAAAGCCATGCGTGGCGATATTCCTAAATTCAAGCGTGTACTTATTGAAACAACCGGACTTGCAGATCCTGCTGGAGTAATTGCCACTTTAAATGGTGATGAGTTCTTATTAGATCATTTTTACTATGACGGTACAGTTACTGTTTTAGATGGAAAATACATTCGTAATCAATTAGAAAAGCAATATGAAGCAGTAAAACAAATTGCATTAGCAGATATCATCTTAGTCAGCAAAACTGATCTAATTGACTCAGATGAACTTGATGCTATTTATGAAATCGCCCAAAAAATCAATCCTTCAGCTCATATTTACCCTCAAGTAAAAGGCAATTTTGACCCTCATGCTCTTTTTGAAATTGGTCCTTATAAAACAGCAAATCAGGATTATGACGAAAAAGTTAAAAGCTGGCTAAATATTAAAAGTCAAAAGATTGCTTCTTCTTTTAGGCCTGCTACGGTTTCAGGTGCTGTAGGAGTTGCTAAACCTCGTATTATTGCTCACTCTGATATCGATTCTTTTGCCCTTGAAGTTGAAGAGCCTATAGATTCCTTAGCGCTCCTAGCTGCAATTACTGGAGTTCAGGAAAACTTTGGAGACTCTATTTTACGTATTAAAGGTATTTTAAACCTTAAAGATCAAACTAAGCCTATTGTTATTCATGGAGTTCAAGGACAGCTTTATCCCTTGTCTGCACTTAACGATTGGCCTGAAGGGGAACACAGTTCAAAACTAGTCTTTATATGCAGAGCTTCTGTTTTAGAACAAGTAAAAACTATGTTTGAGTCTATGCTGAAGAATCCTGACAAAGCCGCTATGGTTTATTATGAGCAGCTTCTAGGAAATATAGATAGCCCTGAAGATAATGTTGCCACTGATGATTATGGTCTTAAATAAAAATTTATAGCAAGCTAAATTTATAAAATAATAAGCTGCAATAATATCCTCTAGCATAAAAATGCAGAGGGTATTTTTATATGTCCTAAAGCTAAGCTTTAATTGTATTCAAAAATAAAAACCCCTGACAATGCATCAGGGTTTTTTTAACTAATTAAATTTGTTTAATTAGATCTGCTGCTCTTTGGTAATATCACCAGAAACAACGATTTCAACACGGCGATCTGGAGCTAAACAATCAATAACTGCCTGCTTGCCCTTAACAGAGTCACACTTATTTCCTGTTACAGGATTAGCCTTACCGCGTCCTTCAACAGTCTTTAAGCTAGTAACGCCAGCAGCATTTAACTCAGCTGCAACTGCATTAGCACGCTTCTCAGAAAGCTTCTGATTATAGGCATCACTACCAATACGATCAGTATAACCATATACCTCAAACTCGGTATTAGAAAGCTTAGCAGAATCAGCTACAACTTGATCTACAGCCTGCTTGCCTTGAGCACTTAACTCAGAACCATCAAATGGGAATAAAGTTTGAGCATCTAAAGAATGACTCTCAGTTATGCGGACGGTTTGAGGAGCTGCTACTGGAGCTGGGGCTGCTACAGAAGGGCCGCCAAAAGTGAACTGGAAGCCAGCATAGAGATAGCCTAAGTCAGAATCAACTCCATTCTCATCATAAGTATTGAAGTAATAGTCATAACCTACACGAGCTGAGAAATTCTTAGTAAATGCATACTGAGCACCTACACCGATAACCGGAGCCAAAGATTCTTCTGAGCTAGCATTATCAGGATCAGCAAAGAAGTAAGCTAATCCGGCTCTAGCAAAAATATCAGAACCCTTGTCATCAAAACTATAGGCAAAGCGAGCGTAAATTTCTGGAGCATATGCATCGATATCACCAGTGGCACCTGAAGCATTACGCTTGTACTCAAAGCCATCAAAATAGTTAAAGCCTACACCAAGACCGAACCAATTGGTGAAATTATATTCACCGTATAGTCCAACACCATAGCCATCCTCTTCAGATACATCAATGGCATTAGAATCATCAGAATATAGATGAGCCCAACCGCCACGTACACCGAAGGTAGCTGACTGCTCTAAAGCAGCATTAGCAACAAAAGAAGTAGTAGCTAAGCAAGCGGCAATAGATAAAGCTAAAAATTTAGTCTTCATAGTACATATTCCAACTTTTAAATGAACTTTAAACCTAAAATATTCAGGCCTAATAATAACCGAATTTTTACATCCGGTATTGATCACTTTCTATCCGCAATAATTGTTTTATATATCGGCTTAATCATGACCTTATTTTGAATTCTAGCATATTAAGTGAAATATTTTTGCACACATATTTCTATTTATTGCCGGTATAGGCTAATATTAAAAATAA
>ULSM01024217.1_pt1 | contig 10191 bp, 10 predicted proteins | sample 1956381 | NCBI WGS metagenome assembly ULSM01 (sample SAMEA4835710, study PRJEB28245) | human gut metagenome | biome: gut microbiome; material: fecal sample | place: Denmark | collected 2008 | reverse complement strand
CATTATCAATCATGTGATCAATAATGGGGTTCATACTAGTTAAAGCGCTTTTTTATGCCTGAAGCTTTATTCGGCATTAAGACTGAAGCTATAAAATTCTGCGGTGCAATAATCTTAAAAAAACACTTGCCAACAGCGTTTAAAAGTCTATAATAGTTGCACTCAGTCATGTGGTTTTTAGACTACATAAGCTTCCTTGTCTGATAATTTGACTGATTTGTCAGACTATTAATCCGTAAGGGGCATTTTAATGCGTAACTACGAAATTGTTTTTTTGGTACATCCGGATCAGTCCGATCAGGTACCTGGCATGATCGAGCGCTATAAGAGCGAAATCGAGAAGAGCGGCGGTAAGGTACACCGTCTTGAGAACTGGGGTCGTCGTCAGCTGGCTTACCCTATTCAGAAATTACACAAGGCTCACTATGTTTTAATGAACATTGAAGCCTCTCAGGAAGCTATCGATGCTATCGAAGAAAACTTCCGCTACAATGATGCTGTAATTCGTAACCTCGTTCTGCGTACCGAAGAGCCGGTAACTGAGCAGTCCCCGATGATGAAGGCTCGTGATGAGCGTCGTCCGCGTGACGAAGAAGGCGAGCGTGCAGCTCGTAAAGTCGAGGCTGAGACTGCTGAGGCTGAAGTTGCTGAGCAGGCTGCTGAAGCTCAGGCTGAATAAGGAGAATTACCATGGCTCATTATTTTCACCGTCGTAAGTTCTGCCGTTTTACTGCAGAAGGCGTAACTGAGATCGATTACAAAGACGTTGCTCTTTTAAAGAATTATATTACCGAGTCCGGTAAGATTGTTCCTAGCCGTATCACCGGTACTAGCGCTAAGTATCAGCGCCAGCTCGCTACAGCTATTAAGCGTGCTCGTTATTTGGCTTTACTGCCTTACACTGATTTACAAGGCCGCTAACTGATATAGGAAGTACATAATGGAAGTTATTCTGTTAGATAAGATTGCCCATTTAGGCGGTCTTGGTGATAAGGTTAAAGTTCGCAATGGTTTTGCTCGTAACTACTTATTACCTCAGAAAAAGGCTGTTCTCGCTAACAAAGAGAACTTAGCAAAGTTTGAAGCTCAGCGTGCTGAGCTCGAGGCCCGCATTGCAGCTGAGTTAAAGGCTGCCACTGAGCGTGCTGAAGCTATCAATGCTATCGGCAAGTTCACCATCTCTGCTTTAGCTGGTGATGAAGGCAAGCTCTTCGGCTCCGTCGGTACTCGCGATATCGCTGAGACTGTTACTGCCGCTGGTGTAGCTATTCATAAGTCTGAAGTTCGCTTACCTGAGGGTGTTTTACGCTCTGTTGGTGAGTACACTATCACCTTACAGCTGCATCCTGATGTAAAGGTTGACATTGCTTTAGAGATCGTTCCTAGCAAATAATCGCAGTTAGGAAGATAAAGCAAAAGGCTCGTAGTGATACGGGCCTTTTTTGTATCAGTTTTTTTTAGTAGAATAAAGACTTATTTTTATTTCAATCAATAAGTTCAGTTTATGCATAGTCTTGTCAATAAAGGATCATATAAGCCTTTTATTAAGTGGGCCGGGGGTAAAAGCCATAGCGTAAATAAATTGCTCCCGTTGTTTCCGAAAAATATTGATACCTATGTTGAACCATTTGTAGGCTCAGGAGCTTTGTATTTTAAAGTTAATTTTAAGCGAGCTATTATAAATGATTTAAATTATGAGCTTATTTGCGCCTATCGGCAGGTACGGGATAATCTAGAGCAGCTAAAAACAATTTTGCGTACTTTTAAGTATGATAAAGAGATGTTTTTAGAAGTGAGGGCTTGGGATCGCAGTGCAGATTTTAAAGATAAGCCTGAGCTTTATCATGCCGCACGCTTAATTTATCTGATCAAAACCTGTTATAACGGCTTATATCGAGTTAATTCTCAAAACTATTTTAATACTCCATTTGGAAAATCTTTAAAGCCTAAGATATGTGATGAAGAGGTTTTAAATAGATGTTCTGAGTATTTAAATAAGTTTAACACGGAAATTTATAATCTTTCCTATTACGATCTTTTAGATAAAATCCCTAAGGGAGCTTTTGTATATTTAGATCCTCCTTATCATCCTTTATCACAAACTTCAAATTTTACTAGTTATCAGAGCTCTTCATGGTCGGCAGCTAATCAGGAGGAATTATTCGACTTTTGCAAGGAGCTGCATAAAAAAGGCATTAAATTTATGCAAAGCAATTCCTCAGCTGAATTTATTATCGATCTCTATAAAAAAGACTTCAGAATTGACTTCATTGAAGTTGCTAGATGTATAAATTCAGATATTAAAAAGAGGAGTGCCGTAAAAGAAGTCGTGATTATGAATTATGATAAAAAAGGCAGAGTGCTAGCTTAAAACAGATTGTTAGTACATGCGGATTTCTGCCTCTAAGGATAGAGGCAGATTGTGTATTTATTACCAATAATCCCAAGGATCGCCGTAAAAGTTTTTGATATCCTTACGAATGCGGCGCTGCCGTGACGGGGCATTTTCTTTGGTATTTTCCTGAGGATCAATATAGGTTTTTTCGCCATTTGAAAGACTTTCTGCAGCGGTTTCTTTAGAAGCCTCCAGGGCTTGATTTTGTTCCTCGGTAAAGAATTGAGCCTGCAGCAGCTCATCTTCGCGGCTTGTAGATAAATCTTTGCTGCTGTCTGACATTTTTTCCAAAGCCAGCTGATAGCGGGCGCTGTTGGTAGGTTTTTTGGCAATTATCTTCAAGCGCTCAAATTCTAAATGCTCTTTTAAAGTCTGAGCATTGTCGGTAGCTTTTTTAATTTTTGATGTTCTAATTCTCGGCTTATTAGAGATTTCCTTAGGCATGGGAGCTGAGCCTATGGTGATTGGATCTCCTAGAAAATGCGGCTGAGTATTTAAAAAGTATACATCCAGAATGCATTTGATGCGAGCAAAGAACTCTCGGATAGCAACTTTAGAAAAGAATCCGTAATCAGGAGTTATAGCATTATAGCCGACGGCGCTGATGCCGTTATTGTCAGCGATAAATAAGGCCCGTTCATTATGGAATTCCTGAGAGATAATGGTGAATTTTTGCTGTAAAAAAACCTTATTAGCACGGATAATGCTGTCTAAGGTGCTGATGCCTGCAAAATCAAAGACTATATGCTTAGGATCTACGCCTGCTCTTATCAAAGCTCTCTGCATATGCCGAGGCTCATTATAAGATTCGTGGCGGTTATCTCCAGATACTAAAATATAGTCTATTTTATGAGCGTTATAAAGTTCAACTGCAGCTAGGATCCTATAGGTAAAGTAATCATTAGGCTCACCTGAACTGTATGTAGGAGAAGTACCCAGCAGCAGACCTACTTTGTTGTGCGGCAGATCATCAATATTTTCATAGGTTTTAAAGCTGTAGCTTGAAATCCTAAATAATGCCAGCATAACAAAGAGGGAGAAGATTAAAATCGCTACTATAAATAAGTAGCTTAAGATCTTCATGAAAGAGGAGAGATCGTGTCCGAAAATCTCCTCTCGCTCGCGGTACTTTCTCACTTAGTAATCCTAGATAATATGTTTAACGCAGTCTAAAGCTCCAACTTTTTCATATACGGTTTGTAAATGCGATGGAGATTTAATTCTGATTGGCACAGTATATGAAATATACTGTCCATTTCGGCTTTTTCGTGCAGGAGCAGTGATTTTTTTAAAGCTGCCGTGTTCAATGCTGTTGCAGACAATTTCAATCTGAGAGAGCGCATCTGCAGCACTTGCTGTCACGATAATTCTAAAGTCTATAGTGGCAGGAAAGTCGATTAATTTTTTTAGTTTCTGATAAGCATCTGACATTTATTGTGCTCCCTGATTATCAGCTTTATTGTCAGAGATAAAGAACATTACGATACGATCCCATGCTTTATCAAAGAAGCTGCCTTCAGCGATATTTTCAAGCGCAACTAAAGGAGCTGAGGTTAGAATCATATCATCTAGCTTGACATCAATGACGCCTAAAGGAGTACCGGCTTTAATTGGAGCTACAAAAGTAGACTGAGTCAAGCGATAACTAATTTTAAGCTTGTTTTGACGGCCGCGAGGAATAAGCAGGCTTAAATCGCTGCTTAGGCCTAATTTAATGGAGCTCTGACTGCCCATTCTGACGGTACGCTCTAAAAGAGGCACGCCGGCTTTATAGGGGGTATATTGTTCAAAATAGCGGAACCCATAGCTTAATAAAGCTTTGCAATAGGAAGCTCTTAACTTTTCTGATTTAGCACCGATTACAGAAGCGATAAGACGGGATGAGCCTTCTATGGCAGAGGCTACTAAGTTATAGCCGACCTGAGATAAATGGCCTGTCTTAATGCCGTCAACATGCATTGAAGTATCCCACAGCAAGCGGTTGCGGTTAATCTGCTTGATCCCGTTGAAGGTAAATTCCTTTTGACTGTAGATTACATATTCCTCGGGCAAATCGCGGATTAGAGCTCTGCCTAAAAGAGCCATATCATAAGCGGTTGAATAGTTTTCCTCATCGAAAAGTCCGTGAACATTAGAAAAATGGGTGTTCTTAAGGCCTAATTTTTGAGCATAAGTATTCATAACGCTGACGAAGCCTTCCTGCGTACCAGCCAAATGGATAGCCATGGCAACGCATGCGTCATTGCCTGATTGAATAATAATGCCTTTGACCAGATCGCCGACTTTAATAGTTTTGCCTACCTCAATAAACATTTTTGAGGAGTCATTGTAATTTTTTGACCAGGCCTCTTCGGTAATCACAACATCATCATCCATATGCAGTCTGCCGGCTTTAAGCTCCATGCCGATTACATATGAAGTCATCATCTTAGTTAAGGAGGCAGGCCAGATCCTCTCCTGGCTGTTTTTTTCAGTGATTACGCGTCCTGAATAATAGTCCATCAATACCCAGGACTGAGCTTCAAATGAAGGCGGCTCGGGAATTACAATCGGAGCCGGCTGAGCTGGAGCTAAGCTTACTCCTGCTGTAGAGGCTGCAGCAGGATTCTGATTTGCTCTCATCTGAGCGAAAGGATCGGGAATAGCCTCATCGGCAGCATAGGTTAAGCAAGATGAAAAAATAAAGCCTAAGAAAAGTCCTTTGATTAATTTATACATTTATGAATAATAACCTTTAAAGCTTTTTAGTAAAACAATCTGAAAAACCAAGATCTTTTAGATAATTTAGTGCATCATCAATCTCAGCTGAAGCTAAGGGCCCGACTAAGACTCGATTGAGACTACCATCCTGCATGACAATAACCGGATAGTTAACCTTGTTTTTTACATAATGCATTAATTCTAAAGCCTTAGAATAGTCCTTATTTGAGACTAGCTGTACATAATCATTATTGGTTTTTGCGCCCGTATAGTTTACGCTATGACTATTGTTTTTTACAGTATTAGAAGCAATTGCTATATTTTGTTTAGGCACTCCAGTAGCATTAGCGAGTATATTGCCTTTTTGCACGTCAATAAGCTCAACTCTGACTTTAGCAGTGCCTTTGGCTGTTATATTTAAATATTTTGCGGCACCCTCAGATAAATCAAGAATGCGATCGCCATGGAAAGGACCTCTGTCATTAACTCTGACGATGATTTTTTTGCCGTTTTGTAAGTTGGTAACTAACAGATAGCAAGGTAAGGGCAGATTTTTATGTGCGGCGCTGTAGCCTTTTTGATTATAAACCTCGCCTAAGGACGTTTTTTTGCCGTGGAATCCTGGACCGTACCAGGAGGCGGTACCTTCTTCTATATATGAGCGGGCTCCGCGCCAAACCTGATAATTTTGTCCTAAAACAGTATAGTCTTTGTTGGTGCCCGTGCTTTTCTGCACTTCATAGCGAATGGTAGATCCTCCCACGCCATTTAGATTTACTTTTTCAGTTTGAGGTCTAGGGCGAGTATTGTTAGGACCGGTACCATAGGTATAAGCGCCATTATATTTAGATGATGTTCCTGAGGAGGAACATCCCTGTATAAGGACAAATACGGACATTACGCCTGCTAAAATAAATAAAGTACCTTTTTTTATCACGGTTGACGTCCTTGCGGATGGATCTCAAAGCCACCTGCGTTTTTTTGTTTGACATATTCCATACGAATAAACTCAGCTAACTCATAAACTGCACGAGCATATAAGGGGCTGGTGTTATAACGCATAATCGTTTTGAAATTATTAAGTCCTACAGCATAGGAAGTACTGCCATCTTCAAGGGCAAATGAGAATAAGCGGATATTTTGATCGGCGCTTAAATTTACCTTGGTGGTAGTACCTGACTTGTATAAGATCTCCGGAGTTAAATTCCAGTTTAAATCCATAAGCTTTTGCGCATCAGCATTATGAATGTGTACAGGATAGTATATCCCTCGTCCAGTCATCCAGCCATGCGCTTTAAAATAATTAGCCACAGATCCGATAGCATCGTCAGGATCGTTAAAAAGATTGACATGTCCGTCATTATCAAAATCAATGGCATAGTTCAGGTATGAGCTAGGCATAAACTGCCCCATACCCATGGCGCCTGCATATGAGCCGTATACAGTAGTAATATCCCATCTTTCCCGCAGACATAAAGCCACAAAATTGGCAAATTCTTTAGAAAAATAGCTTTGTCTCTTAGGATAATTAAAGCCTAAAGTATATAGAGCGTCTAAAACCCTCCAGGAGCCCATATTGCGGCCGAAATAGGTTTCTACTCCTAAGATAGCACAAATAATCTCCTGCGGAACACCGTAAATTTGAGTAGCTTGATTTAGCTGTTTTTCATATTTTTTATAAAAATTAACGGCCGCATTAATACGAGAGGTAGTGATGAAGATCTTGCGATATTGCCACCAGGGCTTGCCCTCTGACGGTCTGTTCATAGTGGCAATAATTTTGGGCTGAAATTGAGCAAGTTTTAAAGCCTCGCTGAGACTAGTTTCACTAACTTTGGCGTAGGCAGCAAGTTCCTTGAGATCTACAGGATCTGCAGCTGCTGGGGCGCTTAAAGCTAAAAGCGCAGATAGGGTTAAACAGCTAGTAAAGCATTTCATAGATTTACCTCAATTTAAACAAATTGAGGGGTCCTCCTTTTTATTATTTATAAGCTATATATGCCGTAAAGATGCTCAAATTTATTTGGATAAATTTAAATTACTTCCATAGTCTAGCTTTTTCTAAAAAATGAGTTTTTCTTATGCGTATGGATAGACATTATGATACCAAAACAAACGGTTAAGGTAAGCATAGCTGTACCGCCATAGCTAATTAAGGGCAGCGGCACGCCTACTACAGGTAAAATGCCGCTTACCATACCTATATTTACAAATATATAGAATACAAAGGTAAAAGTAAAAGCCCCGCAGAGGATTCTGCTGAAGCTTGAGTTAGCATTTAAAGTTATATAGATGCATCTGCCGATAATAAATGAATAGATGGCCATTAAAATTAAAAAGCCAACTAAGCCCGTTTCTTCTGCCAAAACAGCAAAGATAAAATCTGTATGAGGCTCAGGCAGAAAATCTAATTGTGACTGACTGCCTTGAAGCCAGCCTTTTCCATAAAGTCCTCCGGAGCCTATAGCAATTTTAGATTGAATGATATGATAGCCAGCTCCTAATGGATCTGATGTTGGATCTAACAGGGTAAAGACGCGCTGCTTTTGATAATCGTGCAAGACAAAATTCCACATTACCGGTAAAGCTGCTGCTACAGCGGCAAAGCCTGCCGCAATCCACCACCAGGAAAGACCGGCAATAAAAATGGCAATGCAGCCTGATACTGCAACTAAGACAGCGGTGCCCAAATCAGGCTGCAATAGTATCAATACTGTTGGTATGCCTACTAAAGCAAAAGCCATTAGAGTTGTTAAAGGCTTAGGCGGCAGCGGTGAATGTGAAAGGAATACGGCTATAGTTAAAGGCATAACTACTTTAAATATTTCAGATGGCTGTATACGTATGAAGCCAAGATTAAGCCATCTTTGCGCACCTTTGGAGATATCGCCAAAAAGCTCTACTAGTATAAGCAGGATAATCCCTATTAAGTAAAGCCAAAAAGATATTTTGACAAATAAGCGCGGCGGAATCTGAGCTACGATAATCATGAGAAAAAAGGCAGCGCCGGTGCGAGTAATTTGGCGATAGAGCATTTCGGCATGCTGTCCGGATGCCGAATAGAGAATAAAAAGAGAAAAGCACAGGCTTATCATCAGACCTAAGAGAAGAGGAATATCGACATGATGCCTGAAAAAGAAGCTGCCCTTAGGCACTTTAGCATTGATCTGTTCTAAATTATTGCGATTGTCTTGTTCTTGCTTGTTCACTGCAATACCACCGTGCCGCCCATACCAAATTTAACTAGTTTAGGATTACTTTCGCCCATATATCCATTAGGATAAAGATCCAATAAATATTTGTCGATCATCTTTCTGGCAATCGGAGCTGCTTTTGCAGATCCGCCGCCTTCATTTTCTAAGATAACTGCGACTAGGATGCGCGGCTTGAAGAAGGGAGCATAAGCGACAAAGAGAGCATTATCGCGATGTTCAACCTTAAGCTTATTAGCATCGTATTTTTCGCCCTGTTTTATGGAAACTACCTGAGCTGTACCTGATTTTCCTGCAGCTTTATATTTAGCTCCAAAAAAGGCGCGTCTGCCGGTACCCTCAGGGCCGTTGACAACTAAATACATGCCGGTTTTACAGGTTTCAAAATAAGACGGATCTTCAATCTTTATAGTAGGCTGTTCTTCTGTCTGAACATAGTTCTGCACAGTATTATCTACAGGATCGATGGACATCTTCAGCAGGTGAGGAGTTTTTACTTCGCCGCGGTTAGCTAAAATAGTATGAGCCTTAACTAATTGCATTAAAGTTGAGGTCCAATAGCCTTGTCCGATGCCGATCGGAACAGTATCGCCTAAATGCCAGTTCTGCTTAAAGCGTTTTTTCTTCCACTCCCGAGAAGGATTTATGCCTAAGGATTCTTCAGAAAGATCGATGCCGGTAGATTTGCCGAAGCCAAAATAATCCAGATATTCATGGATTTTGTTGATGCCGGCTCTATAGGCTAGATCATAAAAATAGGTATCGGCAGAAATTTCGATAGCTCGGTAGAGATCCATCCATCCGTGACCCCAAGATCGCCAGTCGCGGAATTTATGGGTTGAGTTGGGTAATTTAAAATAGGGATGGCCAAAAAAAGCACCCGTAGGGGTAATTAATTTTTCGTTTAAGCCCATTACGCATAAAAGCGGCTTTACTGTAGATGCAGGCGCATAGCCTCCCTGTGTAGCTCGATTTATCAAAGGGTGTCCGGGGTGATTTAACAGGCGAGCATATTCCTTATTACGGATGCCTCTTACAAATAAATTCGGATCATAAGACGGGTTTGAGTACATAGCTAAAATCTCACCTGTAGCAGGCTCGATTGCTACTACTGCACCTTTCATGTCGCCTAAGATTTCCTGAGCATAATACTGCAGACGGATATCTATGGTTAAAACCAGATCTTTGCCGGATTCAGGAGCATTGTAATTTAAAGTGCGGATAACCTGTCCGTGGCTGTTAACTTCAATTTCAGAGGAGCCGGTCTTGCCGTGAAGCAGATCTTCATAGTACTTCTCAATGCCAAGCTTGCCGATTTCGGTAGAGCCTTCATAATTATCAATTTTCCCTGAAGCTGTAAGCCTTTCAATATCTTTTTGATTGATGCGCGATACATAGCCTATAGCGTGCGTGGCAATGTCGGCAAAGGGGTAAAAGCGCTTTAGATTAGCTACAATCTGTACATTTGGATAACGATATGAATGTACGCTGAAGGAAGCTATTTGCTGTTCGCTTAAAAAATTTGAAATTTCAATTCCAGAAAAGCGTTTTCTGGTTTTTGATTCATTAATCAGGTGATTGATCTCATGTTCGCTCAATTCTAAATTTAACAATTCATTGAGATCGGTAATCGTAGTTTTAGTATCATATTGGCGATTGGGGAACATGACTAGATGATAAACAGGAACATTATCAGCTAAAACTACATGGTTTCTGTCATAAATCATGCCTCGGTTAGGAACAACGGGGACTACTTTGATGCGATTTTCATTAGAGCGGGTCTGATAGTCCTGATAAGAGATAATCTGCAGGTAATAAAGATTGGCAAAGAGGATAGCTATCATAAATATTGCCACGCCGATGCTTATATAAATGCGGCGCTTA
>ULSM01027531.1_pt1 | contig 10192 bp, 9 predicted proteins | sample 1956381 | NCBI WGS metagenome assembly ULSM01 (sample SAMEA4835710, study PRJEB28245) | human gut metagenome | biome: gut microbiome; material: fecal sample | place: Denmark | collected 2008 | reverse complement strand
TGTAAAATTTTTATGAATTGCTTAAGTTGACCACATTGATGTGATACTCCACAGAATGGACTCTGTTATCATACATATACTGTTGCTCATACAGCCTCGTGATGGTAAGATATGAGTTGATGTCCTTACCCGTCATGGCGTATCCTTCACTCAGGAACTGTTCCAGATACCGGTGATCCCTTTTCACATATGCAGGCTGTTTACGAAGTGCGTTGCGGATCTTCTTTGATGTATGTTTTTTGCTCTTGGCAAACGCAAGATACTCTTTTCTGGCACGTTTACGGTATCTTCTTGGCAGCTTAAGACTATAGCATTTACAAAAACGATAAATGATATTTTCCAGTTTTTCCCTTGCTTCGTTCAAAAGCGAGCCGTCCTACGAATAACAGATGTTTGCAGGCGAGCAGGTTGCATCAATAGTCAGTGTTCCTTTATTTGTATCTTCTTTTGCAGTATCATCGTCACTGTTTTTCTCCGGATAGAGGAGCAGAGGCATCTTTATCATCATCCTTGTGATCAAGAAGATACTCATTTGCTTCCATCAGCATCTCTGCCGAAATGCGTTTGCGGAAAAGAACCAGTGTACTTGCATCAAACGGAGCTTCTTCCTGAAAGCCCAGAAGCCCGATAAAGTACTGCAGATACAGATTCGCAGCGATCTGATTGATGAGTTCACGGTCGGAATACTGAAAGCTGGTCTGAATGATCAGGTCCCAATGCCATACGGAGAGACTTGGCAACATTACCTGTACCACTTGGAAACAGTCTGACATATTTTGCTTCAAACTCATCCCATGGTATCCGGTCAGCCAGTTTTACCCAGCGGTTATCCGGATTCATATGGAGTCCCATAGGCTGGTTGAAATCGAGGAATGAATGCTGTAACTTGTCAATCGGTCTGTACATTGTTTTAGTACCTTTATCCTTACAATCTGCAAGAAAGATGCATGAAAAATGATTTGATTTCATAAAAATCCTTGCAATTATTATAGCAGAAAATGGGGTAAAAGTCAGCAAAATCAAGTGTTTTCAATTTATCCAGCAAACACTACGTACCTCTTACATATTTCCTCTTTCTTACTTATCATATTAGATTAAAACCTTATTCTCCCATCATCTCATCCCATGTCCTGCATGGTGCACCTTCGATCCTTGCACCATTCCCTGTATTATAAATGACAGTACCTGTCAGATTTGCAATCCTTCGCTCAATCCATTTTCTGTATATATCAAGATTTTTGCTTGTATATATTTCTTCGCCTAAACAACTGATCACTTTTCTCAAACTCCCTGTATCAGTAATTCTTCTGCCCACACCTTCTGCATGGGAGTTTCCACCGGTATATGCAAGGTCAACTCCTACAAATATTACTTTTTCTGCCTTAAACTGCAATGCAATATCCAGCGCCGTTGTAGTCACAGAACCTCCTGTTTCGAAAGCTTTTGCCCCGATTTTTTCTGCTATTTCTTCTGCCTTTCGATACCCATTCTGATATGCGATATAAACAGGTCCCTCATAATAATCCAGAACAGACGAGGACGCTGTCGACAGAAGAATCAATGGAATCTTTTTTGTATCCAGTCCCTTCACCTGCTGATACATATGCGGCTGTGGATCTGTTATGATGATAGCATCCGGGATAATGCCTTCCCTCAAAAGTGTACCTGCAATATGACCGGTTGCAAAAATCGTGATATTGTTTCGATATTGTTTCAATGACGGTAATTCCTGATTTACAGATGGTCCTGCACCAACAATTACAACATTTTTTTTGTAAAATAAACTTTTTATTTCACTGCATTCCGGCAAATGACGTTCACTGAGTTTCTCGAAGTTTGCATCAAGAAATCTTTCCTGCTCGCGCATACTGCTTGTCGTAATAAAAAAATCTTCCAATAATGTCCTGATGGATGGATTTTCTACTGCCTGAACTGTTGGATAATGCATGAAAAGTTCATAATCTTTCATCTGTTTTAGATATCCAATCAATTCCGTTATATCCGGCTCATATACAATTTCAATACGATTTTCCTTGAAATAAGTTGTCCAGTCCATATACCGCAAAGCTTGCAATAGCAGATATTTTTCGCTTTCTAAAACTGTCACTTTATTTTCCGGATATTTTTTTAACAGTTCTATCACGTGATATCCAAGCCCCATTCCAAATACCACATAGTTCTTTGCGGCTGGCAAACCCGCCGCCAAAACCTGTGCTTCCCACTCTGGATTCATCGTGCTATGCATAAAAAAACATCGGTTGCCGTTCCTTGCCTGCACGGTTGGCTGCCCATTAATTGCATAGGCAATGACATATTTAGCATTGTCATTTCGCACATTCTGAAGTACTTTGTAGAGTCTCTCGTTTTTTTCTTTCAGGATTAACATATTGTTTTCCAAGAAGTCCGAAACCTGCGGTGTGTCATCTTCCTGCAGCTTTATTTGTATTTTCTGTAGCAACGGAAGTAAATCTCCTTCCAGAATATCTGCCTGCAAAATATAATCCTGATTGCCCTGTGCCTGCAACAGTGCCGGCAAAATCTGCTCCAGCTCTCCTGCAAGATCCCTGCAATCTTCCCTCGAGAAAATCACTTCCACAACAGAATTAATGTTTTTCAGTAATGCACTTAGTTTCAAAGAACCAACAAAAAAATTCTGTTTTCTATAATTAGCTACGATTTCATTGATCAACAATAAATTCTGCTTATTATTTTCGAAAATGTCATTCATATTTATTATCCTCTGGTCTATTGTCTCTCTTTCTATTTTCGGCTATAATGGTTATAAATTCAAGGATAAATGGAGTTCGTTATGAAAATATTATTTTTAGAATGGAAAAGTTATTGTGTACCGGATATGGCAGAGGCATTTACCGAGGCAGGACATGATGTCACACTTGCCACATGCGCTGAAATGACTGACCGATATAATACAGAATTTGATAATTTTTTTGAGAAAAAACTTAGCGAGTCATCCTATGATGCTGTATTTACATTTAACTATTTTCCTATTGTGTCCAAGAACTGTGACAAGGCTCAAATTCTTTATATCTCCTGGGTTTATGACAATCCACTGATTGCGTTATTTTCCTGTACAGTCATCAACCCATGTAACCGTATTTTCCTTTTCGATTACCATTCTTATGAATACTTTCATAATGAGGGAATTTCTACTATTTTTTATCTTCCCTTATGTGCAAATCCGAAGCGGTTATGTAAATCAACGAATACAGACATTCCACAGAATGATATTTCTTTTGTCGGTTCTTTATACACCGAACCAAAACAACGTCTCTATGATAAATTATCCGGTATGGATTCTTACTCCAAAGGATATATTGATGCCCTCGTCGATGCACAATCCCACATTGACGGATATTTCTTTCTGGAGGAATCTTTATCGCCAGCACTTTTAGATGCTATGCAGAAAGTCTGCCCTATCACCCCAAATCAGGATGGTGCAGAAACCCCTGCTTATGTTTATTCCCATTACTTCTTAGGAAGACGTGCAACTGCGCTTGCTCGAATTGATTTATTAAATAAATTATCTCAAAATTTTGATGTCACCGTCTATACACATGCCGACTGTAAAGATATACTTCCAACTGCTATTTATGGTGGAAAAATCGACTACTATGATACAATGCCAACTGTATTTCAGCATAGTAAACTCAACCTGAATATTACACTCAAAACAATCCAGACCGGCATTCCGCTGCGTGCATGGGATATTCTTGGCTGCGGTGGATTTCTTCTCACCAACTTCCAGCAGGAATTGTGTGATTTCTTCATTCCGGGAGAAGATTTTGTGTACTATGAATCGCCGGCAGACGCCATAGAAAAAGCAGCTTATTTTCTCTCACATGACCGTGAACGACAGGAAATCACCCACAATGCATTCGAAAAAATAGCTGCTTCCCACACTTTTCATCATCGGGTTCAAAGTATGTTTGAAATTATATGATTCTATTTTAAAAATTAAATGAATCGAAGGAGTGTTGTGAAATATCTCCTATTATCCATTTATAACATACTTTAAAGTTTCAATCACATATTGCTGCTGTTCCTCCGTCAATGTCGGATATAACGGCAGACTGATAATATGTGAATAAACCTCTTCCGCATTTCTGCAATGAACATCTTTATATCCATGCTCCTGATAATAAGGATGCAGGTAAACAGGAATATAATGTACATTCACTGCAATTCCATGCTCTCTTAATGCTTCAAAAATTTCCCTTCTGTCACAGTTCTTTACTTGCACAATGTAAAGGTGCCAGCCGCTCTCTGTCTCCGGCAGCTGATATGGTGTGACAATATTTTCACAATCAGCAAACGCTTCATTATAGCGCGCTACGATTTCTTTTCTGCGAGCTAAAAATCTATCCAGTTTTTTCATCTGGCTGCAACCTAACGCACACTGAATATCTGTAATACGATAGTTATATCCCAGATCCAACTGCTGATAAAACCACGGCCCGTCATTGCGCGTCATCAGATTTTCATCACGTGTAATTCCATGACCGCGGAATAACACCATTTTTTTATAAAACTCTTCATTATCTGTGACGATCATTCCACCTTCCCCTGTTGTGATTGGTTTTACCGGATGGAAACTGAACGTTGTCATATCAGATAAAGTTCCTACCTTTTTCCCCTTATACACAGAACCAAGCGCATGTGCTCCGTCTTCGATGACCAGCAAATCATGCTCTTTTGCTATTTTATGAATCTCGTCCATATCGCAAGGCTGTCCTGCAAGATGAACTGCAATAATTGCCTTTGTTTTGTCTGTGATTTTTCTGCAGATATCTTCCGGGTCAATATTATAAGTTTTAGGATCAACATCTGCAAATACCGGTGTTCCTCCGCAATATAACACACAGTTTGATGAAGCTGCAAATGTTAATGGGGTTGTGATCACTTCATCCCCCGGCTGAATCCCTGCTGCAAAACATGCTGCATGAAGTGCCGATGTTCCGTTTGAAATCGCCACCGCATATTTCGCCCCGACATAATCCGCAACCATCTTTTCAAATTCTGCTATCTTTGGACCAGTTGTAAGATAATCAGACTTTAAAACGTCCACAACTGACTGTATATCGTCTTTTTCTATTGTTTGTTTTCCGTATGGTATCACAAGTGCCAACTCCTTCTTATTTCTTCTGTGCTCTAATTCTTGGTAACGATGGATCAGACTCTCTAGTCATCGAAAATATATCGCTTTCATCCTTATTACTTCTTGTCTCTATAAACAACATTCTGCCTAATTCTTACTACTCTGTAAATCATACAAACTCGTTTAGAATTAGCTGCATAATTTGCAATAAAAGTATAATTTCTTCTTTTGCAGGAACTATAAATTTAGTAATTGGTGGAAAAACAAACCTCAAAATCATTCCCGGAAGCATACTACTCCGTATCTTTATTCTCTGATTATCCAAATCAACTTCTATATTTCCACCCAAATCAACAAATTGACGCATTCGCTTTTCCAATAACCTATTATCATTCAATCTTTTGACATATAAATCAAATTTATCCCTCTTATTTATCCATACTTTCCCGTTAAAAATCAATTTCCTTTTTTCATAACGTGCATTCGTCCTGCTCGTATTTTGAAAAGTTAATATATAATTTTGAGACCACAATCGATTCTCACGCAAGTACCTAAACTCTACTTCTTCCAACGGATTATGATTTATTATCGTAATATAGTAAATATCCTCATTTAGATAAATTTTTATGTCCGGTATTTCCTTTATAATCTTTATAAGTTCTTTACAATACGGAACAATTTTCTTATTCATTTTCTTTACACCAACGATCTACTTCTTCGTCCCACAACTCTAAGTATTCCGCTCTTTCCCGAATATCTAGTACTGTTGCTTTAATATGAGGAACTTCTTTCATATCAACACCTTTTATTTTCCCCCAAATTATACAATATAACGATACAATCCCCATACAAATAATCGCATGTAGCAATGCATCTTTTAGTGTATATATTGCTAATACAACACCTATTAATCCAATGGGCATAGTTATTTTAGCCATTGGTGCTTTCCATAATCTTGGAAAAGTAGGATATTTCTTCCGCAGAACCAATACATCGAGCATTGCTATGGCATATGAAATCAACCATGTTATCGACGCAACATTTATAAGACCTTGTACCACTTCGGTTTTAGCTCCATTTAATGTAATATAGCAAACTGTAACAAATATCATTATTGTTGTAACAAATATCCCATATATTGGTGTTCTTGTCTTTGCATTGATTTTGGCAAAAATTTTAGGAACCAAATTTTCACGAGCTAATCCATACAGCATTCTTGGCAATGATGCCATATAAGCATTTGCTGTTGTAAATGCCGCAAAAAAAGTAAGACATACCATAATGATTGCACCTGTTTTACCCAACATAGCTGTTGCGGCATCAATCTGTGGTGTAGAAGATTCTCTTAAAATTCCAATATCTGTATATCGCACTGCCGCAATTGCAAATAGCGAGTCCACAGCATAAATTGTTACCAAGCCAAGAATCAATGCATATGGTATATTTTTATATGGTTTAACGTTTTCTTCAGCCATGGGGCACGCAAATTCAAATCCTATAAAAAACCAAACTGCCGCTCCTGTAGAATTTATTATTTTACTCCATCCGCCTTCTGGTATTATATTCATATTTAAATTTTTAGGCACAGCGTTTGCATATATCTCTCCCAAACGACTGACACCACATATTGATAAGGCAACAAATAATATCATCATTAATATCGTAATAATCGTCTCAACTTTACCATAAATCCCCACATTGAATATATTAATTAACATCACGCATAACAATAGTAACAATGTAATTACTATTTGGGGTATGCCAAACAATTTTTGTATTGCAACACCTCCCATAACCAATTGTGCCCCACCATCTGTTGCAATTAAAACAACATATCCACTGAGTAACGAAAACGTCGCCCAAAATCGTCCAAGCGCTGGAAGAGTATAGTCAGAAATCATGCCTCCACCAGGTAACATTGCTGTTAATTCTCCAAACGCAAATGCCGCCATCATCATAGGAATCATTGCAATAAATGAAGCTATAAATGTTGCGTATCCGATTTCACCAGCAACAGCACCTACCGAAAACATTGCCGTTCCAGATACAACTAATCCAACCGCCGCTCCATATGCAGGCGTAAATCCGAGAACACGTTTCAATTTTGTATTTTTATTATTCATCTTATTTTCCCTTCATTTATTGTATCATCATACAAATCATTTGCTTTTGCGCTATAATACAAGGCGTAATTAAACCATAAATAGCTAAATTCACCTATATCATGTCCGCTACTTTCCATATATACCGCCCACGAAAAATAAAAATAAGCTGTTATTGCAATATAGGCATAATAATGTCTTTGTTCCTCTCTTGTTAACTCTCGTTGAAAATACTCTTTTAAAATTCTATCGCAATCTTCTGATGTGTTATCATAATTAATAATATATGATGCTATGTCTGCTGCCGGATCATTATCCCCTGCATATTCCCAATCAATGAGATAACTTCCGTTTTTCCCTAACAAAATATTATTTGCACATATATCATTATGGCACATCTCCCATTCTACATTATCTAAATTTGTCAATTGATATATTTTTTCTATTTTAGATCTTAATTCTTCAAACTGTTCAAATGAGTTATAATAAGATTTCGAAATTTTATTCTGTATTTCACGAGCTCTAGTTATAAAGTCAAAATTCCATCCTAATTTATAATGTTTTTCAAAATGCAATTTTCGAATTAACTCGATTCCTTTTTTTTCATCTTCCCTATCGTTATATTCAAATGGTACATTTTCAATATACTTTGCTATTTTCCAGCCATTTTCTGGATTACATTTTATCAAGGATGGATCTAATCCTATTTCTTTGGCAAAACACTGTGTTTTAGCCTCTTTATAACGATCAATAATATGTTCTGTCCCCACTCCAGGATGTCTATAAATATATTTTTGATTTCTGCATTCAAAACTAAAAATTATATTAGTCTGACCTCTCTTAATTTGTTGAATATTAACAATTTCTTCATCATTGCATTTCAACACTTCACAAATATTCGTCAAAATATTTTCTCCCATATTTTGCACAAATTTATTGTCGAATAGTTTGATATCCGCAACTGTATCAAATTCCAAAAAAGCATTTTCTGGATATCGCTTTATATAAATATCAAGACACGACAAATGTCTGATATAAAAATCATCAATTTTCATATCATAAATACTAGGATAATCATATTCTTTATCCATCAATTCCAAGAATTTTTTTGAACATTTCTGGTCAAAATACATTTCTCCCATCTGATACCAGCAATTCGCATCCCCAAGATAATACTGTTTTATCAATCCCTCCTTGTCGAATTTCATTGCATACTCATCAATATATTTTCTAGAATACATTCCTGCAAAATAGGATTCGTAAACATACGTTTCATAACCATTAATATTTAAATAGTTATCTGAATAACATATATAACTATTACCAAACTGTTCTCTCGCAGCATTTATTGATGATAAATTATTTCGAACCATGTATTCTGTATTAATAATGATCTTTACACCATATTTCTTTTCTAGATAAAAAAATAACTCTTTTTTGTATCCTACAACAACATAAATCTTGGTAATACCCTTATCTAACAATTGTCTGATTTGACGTTCTATTAAAATTTCACCCTTTATTACAAAAAGACCTTTAGGGCGTTCATACGAAAGTGGTACGCAACGTGAAGCAAATCCCGCTGCAAGAATAATCGCATTTTTCACTTTATATGGCTTCATTACAGTATATCCATTTTCAGTCATTCGCCCATCTTCTGTTATATATGTTTGTTTTTTCAACAACAACATCAAATCGCTTGTTTCTTCCAATGATACATTTAACGCATCAGCCATTTCCTGTTGTGTTGTGCTCGGATTTTTTATCAAATAATATAATACGTTAAATTCTTCTTTTGAAATCATATTTACTCTCTCTATGTATCTTATTTCCTATATATCAAGCTTGTCCAAGATACACTGCCTTTCCCCATCTCCACTAATATGACCACAGGAGCAATTTTCTCTAGATTCACCAACTCAAATCCTAGGGTTTACTATTCCTTCGCAGCCGTGATTTCTCGTAGAAATGATTTAGATCGTCTTTCTTTGCATTAACATATACTTTATTTCTGCTAATTCCCAATCTTTTTCTGTATCTATATCCTGCACTTCCATTTCCGAAACAACTATAGGTATTATTTCCTTACAATCCCCATTACACTTGTAAAACTTATCTATGTTATACACGTAAAACTGCCCCGCATCATGATACCAACTTTCCAAATCCTGTGTTCGCGACATCCTATACTGTTCAAATTTATAATGTGCATATCCATTTTTATCAATATAATTACAACGTTGTGGTGGAAATGAATATTCCACCATCGGTATTATTTGTTCTGGATTCTTCTCACGCATTAATTGCATTGCACTCCTTAATTTATCTGCTGTCACAAATGGTGCTGTCGGATATATACAGCACATATATTTAAATTGTTGTCCTATTTTTTTATAATCATTCAAAACTCCCATAAGAGTTTCATCTGTTGTTGCTACATCACTTGCTAACTCTTTGCTTCTCATAAAGGGTATATTAGCACCACATTTCTTTGCAATCGCTGCTATTTCTTTGCTATCTGTAGATACCATAACCTCATCAAATTGTTCACTATTTATTGCTTCTCGTATAGAGTATTCAATAATAGGTTTTCCACAAAACATTTTTATATTTTTCCCTGGTATTCTTTTGCTACCACCTCGAGCAGTTATTATAGCTATAGATTTATCCATTCTCATCTTTTATCCCTTTATAAAGTCACAATGGCTCTTGCAATTCGTTCAGCGCCTTTGCCGTCTATCATATTTTGCATCCGTTTACGCATTTTTTTTCTCATTTCATAATTATGTGCCAAGAGTTCAACATTTTCAAAAATACTATTGATTGTCTGCCATTCATCATCTCTTATATCCCCTGCATAAATCATTACATTTTTAGCGCCAAAGCCTTTAATTACATCCTTCTGATTATCTGCCATACAAAAGAAAATAGTGGGTATCTGCATTTTACAACATTCAAATAGCACAGTCCCTGC
>ULSM01015577.1_pt1 | contig 10195 bp, 10 predicted proteins | sample 1956381 | NCBI WGS metagenome assembly ULSM01 (sample SAMEA4835710, study PRJEB28245) | human gut metagenome | biome: gut microbiome; material: fecal sample | place: Denmark | collected 2008 | reverse complement strand
GAGCTGCTTGCGCCGAGAGCGCGCGCCGCCGTAACATATTCGGACTCCTTGAGCACAAGAATCTGCGAGCGCGTGATACGCGCCATGCCGACCCAATAGAGCAGAACGAACACGAGGAATATCGCGATAAGGTTCGGTCCGACCGTGTTCATCCAGCCAAATCCGGGCTGTTCGGCGAGATCCTCAAGCCTCGGTTTCAAGGCGAGCGAGAGCACTATTATCAAAAGAACATCAGGTATTGTATAGAGAATATCGGTGATTCTCATCATTATTATATCGACCCAGCCACCGGCAAATCCAGCGACGGCGCCGAAAATCGAGCCGACTATCAGGACGAGCGCCGCGCAGATAAGACCAACTGTAAGGCTGATTCGCGTGCCCATCATAAGGCGGACTGCGAAGTCTCTGCCGAGCTTATCGGTTCCGCAGATATGCGGGAACACCTTTTCACCCGCGTCGATTTGCGCCTGCTCTGTCTGGCTGTACTCAAAGGGCTTGAGATTCTCGCTATACTTAATCTGCTGCTCGTAGCTATACGGCCAGAAAGCGGGCATGACATAGGCGAAAACCATTATTATAAGGATGAAAATGAGGCTGACCATCGCTATCTTGTTCTTGCGCAGGCGGCGCATACCGTCCGCCCAGAAGTTGACGCTGTCGCGCATGACGACGAGGCTCTCTTTTTCATCGTTTGTTGCCGGGATAAAATCATCTGCATTCAGGTGCAGACTCGGAAATTTTTTCTTCATCGTTTCTCTCCTGCCGCTCCCTTACTTGAGTTTAATACGGGGGTCTATGATCTTATAGAGGATATCAACTATAACATTCGCCGCAATTATAAGAGTGGCAAGAACTATTGTAGTTCCCATTATCAGCGTATAGTCTTTTTGGTTTATCGCCGAGACGAAATCGCGGCCGAGACCGGGAATGGTGAATATCTTCTCCACGACGAACGATCCGGTCATAAGACCCGCCAGCATGGGGCCGACATAAGTAACAACGGGAAGGATGGCGTTTCGCAGGGCGTGCTTGAAGAGAACCTTGAAGTTCGACAGACCCTTTGCCCTCGCGGTGCGGATATAGTCCTGACCCATAACGTCGAGCAGGCTCGAGCGCATGAGGCGCGTTATATATGCAGTCGGATAAATCGACAGCGCCGTTACCGGCATTATATAGGATGCCAACGAGTTTAGTCCTATCGTCGGCAATATGTTCAGCTTGCTTCCGAATGTATACAATAGAATAACGCTGCTTATAAAGCTCGGTATGGCTATTCCGCAGGTCGCAAGCACGATAATAATATTATCGGCGAATTTTCCTCTGTTATAGGCCGAGACACAGCCCAGCGGGATACCGACGAGCAGCGATACGAGCACGGCGACGCCCGCAAGACGCGCCGAAATCGGAAATTTCGAGGAAATTATTTCGTTGACCGAACGTCCGCGCTGTTTAAGGCTCGGGCCCATATCTCCCTTGAGAAGATCGGACATATATGTCAAATAACGCTGCCCTAGGGGCTTGTCCAGTCCAAATTTTGCTTCAAGCGCTCTCTGCGCCGCCTCACTCATAGACTTCTCAGCCGTGAACGGACCGCCCGGTACCAGATTCATCAGAAGAAAAGTCAGTGTTGCAACAATGAATATGCACAGCAGACCCATTGCAACACGCTTGATGATATACTTCGCCAAGTATGCCAACTCCCTGTCGTCAAAGTATCGGGGCAAAAATTGTGCTCCGCCCCGTAGAAAAAGCACCACAAACAACTAAAAGTGTTGAATTACAACTATTTATGACTGCTTAATATAGGACATATTAACATAATACAGCCGAAAATGCAAGCTTATACAGATTGAATTTATTGTCAAATACCCCGGAATGCCGTCAAAATTTTCGGCGGCTTTATATCTCGGTGTCCGCGATATTAGTTTTTTGCGCGCACGCGGCGCAAAGATTCCCGAAAGCGCGCTGTCAAGCCGTTTTGCAAAATTTATTCGCTTTACTTCAGCAGTGTATCGAAGTATCAGGCTACTGCTCTGTCGCATTAGTCGGAGATTGATTTTGCCATATAAATTTCAGATGTGATATTTGAGCACAGCGAAGAGATATGACAATATATGCATATTACAGCAAACGGAGCGCAGTAAAAAAACTGTGCTCCGCGAAAAATATTATTTTGTTACTCTCTCCTTATCTGTTTGGAAGAACGCGATATTGACCGTGAACTCCCTGTCAGCCTCGCTGTATGACCAATCGAACTCGCCGTTATATTTTCCCGCCATCGCCTTGATGCTCTTTGTTCCAAGACCGTGGAAGCCGCCGGAATTCTTTGAAGTCCTGAGTGATTTGCCGACGGACTGCGGCTTGCGGTCGCTGGAATTGACGCAGGAAAGCATATCGAATTCATTGACCCTGTTTATCGAAAGCTCTATCGTTTTCTTTTCGGAAACGCTCGCCGCCTCGACCGCATTGTCGAGGATATTGCTCAGAAGCGTTATCAGATCCGGCGCATCCATAAACGAGAGGTTCGCCGTTCTTATATTGTATTCGAAGCTTATCCCGCTCGAATCGCAGATCGATTTATATTTGTTGAGCAGCAAATCGAGGAACTTGTTCTTTGTGTTGCCAAACATCGAATGGTATTTTATATCGCCGTAGATATTCTCGATATATTCGCTGACTGCGGGATCGTCCGCGAGTGCTTTTATGGCGATAAGATGATTTTCTCGTCGTGCGTTATAGTCTTGAGCATCTCGTTCTGCTGATCGAGCAGGGCGTAATAAGTCTGGTCGGTGCGCAGTCGCTCCGCCTCGCGCTGGGTCTTATAGAGCTCGTCCATCTTGCGCGAAGTGCGCCCGTAAAAGACGAAAGTCAGAAACGCCGATGCGATTATAGCGATTGACGCGACGGAAATTATAACACTTATATTCTTCGACAAATCGTAGCGCACGGAAATCATCCAGAAAGTATAGAGGATAACTATCGACGCTATAGGATAAATCAGCAGGAACGCGGGGATGCGCACGCCCTTCTGACCGCGCAGATACAGTCCCGCATAAACAGCCGCTTTCGTCAGAACGAAGAGGACGGACTTGCTCAGGAGCACCATAAGCAGATAAATATACAGGCTCGACCGATAGGTCTTTATATCTCCGCCGACTATGCCGAGCACGCTCATGACTATAAATTCCGACGCAGTGTTCGACACCGCTATGAACAGCGCGCCGAGCGTTGCGCCTTTGATATTGCATTCAAAGAAGAGCTTTGCAAACACGGAATCGATAACAAAGCAGAGCAAAATGTTGACGGCCGTTGAATTAAACAGCAAAAACGCCGCATATGCCACGGCATAGAAAGCAATGCCGACCGCCGCTGCAACGGTTTTCCTGCCCTTATTGGCAAACAGATCGTTGAAGAACTGAAAGACAATAAAAAGCTCTATAGCATGTGAAAGTGCAGATAATAACTCCATTTTTCAGATCATCGTCCCCCGAAATAGTTGAGAAAAAAGTGACGGAACTCCGCCTGCTTCCTGTAGGCTATGGGTATTTCGTACTTGCCGCAGAGCACAACGGTCGCGCGGCTGTAATCCGTTGCATAATGGACATTGACTATATAGCTCTTATGCACGCGGAAGAATGACGGCGCAGCGAGCTTTGAATCCCAGAAGTCAATGCCGTTTTCCGAATTGTACTCTCCCTGGGTCGTCACAACCCGCGTGGAGCGTCCGGCTATCTCAACAAAAACAATATCTTTTGAGAAGACACACACGGCTTTTCCGCTCTCTTTCACAAGAAAGCTTATGCGCGCCCTGTCGATGAGCTTCAGCGCTTTTTCGACTCCCGCTCTGAGCCGCCTTGCGTCGAGCGGTTTGGATATATATCTGAAAACGTGCAGATCCATGGCATCGTCGATATAGTCATCATACGATGTGATAAAAAATATAATGATATTGCGGTTTCTCTTCTTCAGCCTTGCAGCAATCTCAAGCCCGTTATACGGGGTCATCCCGATATCGAGAAAAGCCATATCATATGTTTCCGCGCTGTCATGCAGCTGCGCACTGTCAGATATGAGATCGAACCGCGCATCGATATTCTTCTCCGCAAGGGTCGTGCGAACCACCGATTCGATCTTTTTTACATAAGCACTGTCGTCATCACAAATTGCGATCTTCACGAAATGCCACTCCTCGTTGACAATTATACCATATGAGAAAACTCAAGTCAAATAGTTTAAATCGTTAAATCGTTGAGTCATCTTTCTGATGTATGTAACAGTCAACAAGGCGCCAGACCATCCTCTGCTCCTCGACGGAAAGCGAAGAGAGCATCTCCCCTATCTGCTCGGGAAGAGAATCGCTTATCACGCCGGAGAAGAAATAGTCCGCGTTGCAGTCGAGAGCCTTGCAGATGAGCATAAAGCTGTTGAGCTTCGGATAGCTCCTGCCGTTCTCTATATTGGATATCTGATTATCAGAGACTCCTATAAGCTCCGCCAGCTCGGACTGTTTCATTCCGAGCAGCTTCCTGCGCTGCATTATCCGCGCCCCAATAACGGCATTCTTCTTTTCATCATTCACTTTCATCACCCATGGAAAATGTTACCATTTGCCGCTTTTAATTGGAACAAACTGCCATTTACTAACACAATTATATTTGTAATACGCTGTTATTTTATGCCGTTGTTAAATAATATTAAGGATTTGTGCAGTTTTGACGTAAAAATATGCAGTATTGTTTGTTATATTGAATTTTATTGTTGACATGTTATCATGTAGTTGTCCCAAAAATACCAAAGAAAGGAAATGCCGGACTTAAATGGAACCGGCAGCAGGTGGACAAAAATGAAGAACATAGCAAAGAAAGCGGCAGAGTCTGTTATCACTCTCGCCAAGAAGAATGTCAAGGACGACATCAACTCGACCGGTTCGCCCTGGACCTATCAGCCCCGTATGCCCAAGAGCGCGGAGATCTATAAGAACAAATGATTTATGATCTGTCAGTTCGCCTGACTTCTCGTCTCGGGAAGCGCGGGTATCTGCCGGACAGCGAGGAAGAGATCGTAGCTTACGGTCTCTTTTCGCTGTTATCGAAGCTGATGTATGCGGTCATCTGCCTGATACTGGGACTGATTTTTTCGGTTCCGCTCGAGAGCATGGTTTTCTATGCCGTGTTCCTGTTCGTCAAGAAATACGGCGGCGGATTCCACGCCTCGACCGAGGGCAGATGTATGATAATATCGACGATAGAAATACTTTTGTCGATATGCTTTGTTTTCTTCGCCCTGCGCGAGTCCGCGGTTCTGAAATCCGGTGCGCTCGCATCGGCAGTGGCATACATTATAATATGCATCCTCTCCCCTGCGGCGGCGAAAGAGAAGCCGCTCGATAAAGCGGAGAAGATCCGCTATCGAGAGCGGTCGATAATCCGCGTTACGCTTACATTCGCAGCCATGACGGCGGTGCTCATCTTCGGCTATCCAAGGATATGTGCTCCGCTTTGCTCCGCGCTGATGCTTGAGGGCGTCATGCTGACGGCAGGCAGGATATCGCTGAGAAGATACAGCCGCGAAACGGCAGAAGAGTAAACACAAAAGCCATCTCTGAAAAAGGGATGGCTTTTGTGTTTTTAGTATATAAATTGAGCCGCCCCATTAAGGAACGGCTTTTTGTTTATTTTTCTTTTCCAATCGTCACAGTGCTCTGTCCCCTGTGGCGAATGAGCCTTTGGACGGTGAATGTGCCGTCGTTTTTGATATTTATAAGCTGGCCGCCCCTGAAAGGCACGACATAGATATTATGGTCGCACGATAGACAGTAGCTGAGCCTTATCCCGTGATATTCGGCGGAATAGTTGTTCATATGGTCGTGACCCGCGAAGAACGCGGCGGGAGCGTCAGCGGATAATGATGGAATCCCTTTCAGCGCCAACAGAAATATATTTTATCTGCACGCCGATCCGCGTTTCTATGAAGTCAATATATTTTTTCGCCGCTTCGGGCAGTTCATCGAACGAGCGGCAGTCGGAGATATCCTCTTTCCAGCCGTCAAAATACTCATAGACGGGCTTTGCGTTATTGAGCGCGCTGCCGGTCGGGAAAGTATCGACGCGCTTTCCGTCTATTTCATATGCGACGCAAACGGGGATTTTATCGAAATAAGAGAGAATGTCAAGCTTTGTCAACGCGATTGCGGTCGCGCCCTGGACACGCGCTCCGTAGCGCGAGGCCACAACATCAAATCCGCCGACTCTTCTCGGTCTGCCGGTAGCCGCGCCATATTCGTTGCCCGCCCGGCGAAGTATTTCGCCCTCTTCACCGAACAGTTCGCACACGAACGGACCCTCGCCAACGCAGGTCGAGTAGGCTTTCATAACGCCTATGCTCTCGTCAAGATGTAACTGCGGAATGCCCGCGCCGATAGTCGAAAATGCGGCGATGCTGTTTGACGACGAGGTATACGGATAAATGCCGTAATCAATATCCCTGAGTGCGCCGAGCTGAGCTTCAAAGAGTATCTTTTTGCCCTCGTCAGCCGCTTTGCTCAGATATTCCGACGTGTCGCAGATATACGGGAGCAGCGGCTTGCCGTAGGTGCGAAGCCAGGTGAGCATTTTTTCGGCGTCGATAGGCTCGTGGTGATATCCGCCCTCGATGAGCAGGTTTTTCCACTCGACGATATCCCTGAGATGATCGGCGACACCGTCTATGTCGCGCAGATCACCCATACGAATGGTCTTTTTCATATATTTGTCCGCATAAACGGGCGCGATTCCCCGGCGGGTCGAGCCGAATTTTTTATCGGAGAGTCTGTCCTCTTCGAGGCAGTCCTGTATCCTGTGATAGGGCATGCAGATAGTTGCGCGTTCGCTGATTTTCAAGTTTTCCGGGGATATCTCTATCCCCTTTTCGCGCAGCCTGCCGATCTCGCCGACGAGGTGCTCGATATCAATAACCATTCCCGTGCCCATGACATTCACTGTGCCGTCGCGCAGAATGCCAGACGGGAGCAGATTGAGAATAAACGTGCCCTTTTCGTTGACGACGGTGTGACCCGCATTGTTTCCGCCCTGATAGCGCGAAACTATATCAAAATCCTGAGAAAGATAATCGACGATGCGTCCCTTGCCCTCGTCGCCCCAGTTGACACCGACTATCGCTGATAACATAATGATTGCTCCTTCTTTCGTTTGACTTGCCGCCATGCGGCGTGATTTCAGTTTTCGCTGTGTTTTGCGCCGTTTTCCGCGCTGAGAATAAGCTCTTCCTCTTCGCGGATGAACATCATGCCGAAGCTTATCAAAAGCAGTCCGCAGGATATCCAGATCGACTTCTCGCCGAGTCTCCCGGTAACAAAGCTGCCGACACCCGCGCCGACGGCAAAGACCAATATGACCGCGAAATATGTAAGCGCCTTTTTGAGTATCGCCTTATCCTTTGTGCGAAAATAGGCGCAGAGAGCCTCAGTGCCGCTTCGCATATTGCCGATGCACATCGTACTGGCATAGGCATGGCCGCGCACCTTATGGAATGTCTGCACCTGAAGCGCGCAGACGAACGAGACGAGCGCATTCGCGAGCGGATCGAGCTTCTGCGGCATGAATCCGACCGCAAACAGCAGAACTATTTCATCGATAAGAATCAGCTGCCGCCAGTGGATTTTCTCGTAGTTTTTGAACCGCATATGCACCACTTCCGCTATCGCGATGCCGATGATAAACGACACAACGGGGATGAGATATTTGATGACCCTGCTTCTGTCCGCGTCGACAAGAGCCGTGCTCATGAGTACGATATTTCCCGTCTGCGCATTTGCAAAGACCGAGCCGCGGCAGCAATAAGTATAGGCATCCTGAAATCCGCCGGAGAGTATTATGAACACCGCCGCGCGGAATTTGTCAGACATCTGTCCGTGAAATCCGTTTTTGAGCTTCATGCAGACACACGACCCTTGGTTTTATCGGCAGTCAGCCTGTCTATGCTGACAAGCTTCGTGCAGAGTGCGAGCACGCGCACCGCGAGAGTTATCTCTTCGACCGTTGCAAACGACGGGGCGAGCCTTATATTTTTATCCTCCGGGTCGAGTCCGTGCGGATAAGTTGCCCCGGCGGGAGTGAACGTAACGCCGCAGTCGCCGCACATCTTCACGACCTTTCCGGCGCAGCCCGGCATGGTGTCAAACGAGAGGAAATATCCGCCCTTGGGCGTTGTCCACCCGGCGATGCCCAATCCGCCCAGTTCTTCGTCCAGCACTTTATATACCGAATCGAACTTCGGCTTCAAAATGGCGGCGTGCTTTTTCATATGTGCTTTTAGTCCTGCGCTGTTTTTGAAATATCTCGCGTGCATCAGCTGGTTCATCTTATCCGGCCCGATTGTCGCGAATTTCAAAAAGCTCTTTATATCTATCAGATTGGCGGGACTCGCCGCGACCGCCGCAACGCCCGCGCCCGGGAAGGTTATCTTGCTCGTGGAGCAAAACTCATAGACCATATCGGCGCTGCCGGCTTTTTCGCATTCCTCGATTATATCCGGTATCTGCGCATTGTCGCCATCAAAGGCGTGGACGCAGTAGGCATTGTCCCAGAAGATACGGAAATCCTCCGCCGCCGGCTTCAATGCGGCGAAGCGTCTGACTGTCTCGTCGCTGAACACGATTCCCGTTGGGTTCTGGTATTTCGGCACGCACCAGATACCTTTCACCTTTTCGTCCTTTATCAATTTTTCGACCTCGTCCATATCGGGACCCGTCGGCAGCATCGGCACGGGGACAAGCTCGAAGCCGAAATGCTCGGTTATTGCAAAATGGCGGTCATATCCGGGGACGGGACAGAGGAACTTGCGCCCTTCAACCTCCTGCCAGGGCTTCGCGCCGCAGATTCCGTCGGTCATGCCGTGGCTGACTATCTGATACATCATAGTAAGGCTGCTGTTCCCGCCGACAAGCGTATGCGACGAGTGCGTGCCCATCATATGCGCGAGCAGGCGCTTTGCCTCCGGGATTCCGTCAAGTCCGCCGTAGTTGCGGCAATCCTGCCCGCTCTCGGAGTCGAGGATGCTGCGGCTGTCGATAACATCGAGCATACCGAGCGACAAATCCAGCTGCTCCGCCGACGGCTTTCCGCGCGACAGATCGAGCGTCACGCCGTTTTTTAGAAGTTTTTGTAGCTCTTTCGTAGCTTTCTCTTTTTCTGCTGCCAGCTCTTCGCTGCTTGCTTTCAGATAATTCAAAGTAATTCTTCTTTCCGGGCTTTACTTTTTTTTACGAGTGTATTATAATCCAGTTGCAGATATGTGTAAAATCTATAATACATATATCAACGATATCCAAAACATATATCAGCGGAGGCTTATCATGAACATAAACTACGACTACTACCGAATCTTTTACTTCGTTGCAAAATACGGCAACATCTCACAGGCCGCGAAGCTGCTTTTGAACAACCAGCCCAATCTGACAAGGACGATAAAGAACCTCGAAAGCGAGCTCGGCTGCCCCCTGTTTTCGCGCACAAACCGCGGCATGCGCCTGACGCCGGAGGGTCAGAAGCTGTATGAGCACATCAAGGTCGCCATCGAGCACATCGAGGCGGGCGAAGAAGAGATAACCGAGAGCAAGAATTTGCAGACGGGCACGGTTTTCGTCGCGGCGAGCGAGGTCGCCCTGCGCTGCCTGCTTCTGCCAGTGCTCAAAAAATTTCGCATGCTCTATCCCGGGGTTCGCATACGCATCAGCAACCACTCGACCCCGCAGGCAATAGCCGCGCTCAAGGACGGAACGGCGGATATCGCAATCGTCACGACTCCGACCGTCCGCTCCGCCTCGCTGAGCGAAACCCCGCTTCGCTCCGTGCGCGAGGTGGCGATATGCTCGCCGGCATTCAAAGAGCTGCTCGGCAGAAAGATAAGCCTCGCCGATCTCGGTAACTATCCGCTGATATCTCTCGGCACGAGCACAAAATCATTCGAGTTTTATTCGGCGTTCTTCACCGAGCACGGTCTGCCGTACAGCCCTGACATCGAAGCGGCAACGGCAGATCAGATTCTCCCGATGGCGCAGGCGGATCTCGGAGTCGGTTTCGTGCCCGAGGAGTTCGTAAATCTTTCCGACAAAGTGCAGATAATCGACCTCGAAGAAGAGATACCCGAGCGCAGCATCTGCCTTATAAAAAGAAAAGAGCAGCCGCTGAGCGTGGCT
>ULSM01029691.1_pt1 | contig 10230 bp, 7 predicted proteins | sample 1956381 | NCBI WGS metagenome assembly ULSM01 (sample SAMEA4835710, study PRJEB28245) | human gut metagenome | biome: gut microbiome; material: fecal sample | place: Denmark | collected 2008 | reverse complement strand
CTTGATAGCGGCTTGCCTTGGCGCCGTCGGCAAGCGTATGGAGATCGAGACGGAGGTCACTGCTGAAGTCTACGCCTTCCTTGCCGGCACACTTGAAGATTGACTCCTTGGCGGTCCATGCCACGGTGGCTTTCCAGGTCGACGTGCCGATGAAGCGTTGTTCTTCTGCCGAGAACACGCGATCTTTCACGCGGTCTACGCGCTTGTCGACGATTTCCACATCAACGCCGACGCGCTCCGACGCCGACCATGCGGCAACCACCCACCCACGGCAGTGCGACAGGCTGAAGCCCATATCCATGCGCGCGCCTGCCTTTTCAACATAAGGCGCGCCCGACGGCTCATGGCAGAGCATGGCGTCGTCGCCAAACAGCTCGTGGACAAGCAGACGGGTCACCATTATTTCCGTGCGGCGGTTCACCGACTTCACGCCGTCGACAAATCGGTGCATACCGAAATCGTCGCCGGCGGCTTCGACACTCATCATATCAGGAATCTCCACTTCGGCAATCTCGATATCGCCTACGGAGGTGCGGTGTACTCTCATTTACTCTTCTTTTGTTTCCGGTTTGTCTTGCAGTATCTTCACTTTCACTTTCTCTATGCGGTGGCGCTCCACTGCCATCACACGGAAGCGGCAGCGTCCGTATTCTATAAGTTCGTTTTCCTGTGGGAAATCGTGCTTTATGTTGAGCAGCAGTCCGGCGATGGTCTCGGCGTCTTCGTCTACGTCGGCAAACTCATCGTCGTCAAGCCCCGTGATGCGGTAGAAGTCGTTGAGCTGAGTCTTGCCCTCAAACTCATAGATGTCCTGCGACAGGCGTTTATAGTTTTTCTCGTCGTCGTCATATTCGTCGTTGATCTCGCCAACAATCTCCTCAAGCACATCCTCAAGGGTGACAACGCCTTGCGTGCCACCATACTCGTCGACCACTATCGCCATGTGCATCTTCTTTTTCTGGAAATCCTCGAGAATGTCGTCAATCATGCGGCTCTCGGGCACGAAGAAGGCGTCGCGCAGCAGCGACTGCCATTTGAACGCGGCGTCTTTCTTGCCCACAAACGGCAGGAGGTCCTTGGCATAGACTATGCCTTTGATGTTGTCCTGATTGTCGACATAGACGGGCAGACGCGAATAGCCCGACTCGCGCACGGTGGCGAGAAGCTGGTCGAAGGTCATATCCCAGTCCACGCAGGTCATGTCGACGCGGGGCGTCATGACGTCGCTCACGGTCTTGCCGCCGAACTTCAGAATTTCCTCAAGCATGTTTTTATCTTTCTGTTCCTCCACGTCGGTGATCTCAAGCGCGTGCGACAGGTCGTCGAGCGACAGACGCTCTTCTTTCTTGGTCACGACTCGGTTGACAATAACCGTGCTGCGTGTCATCAGCGACGTCAGCGGACGCAACATGTGCGACAGAGAGCCTACGCCGCCCACAGCAAAAACTGCCCATTTCAGGCGATGCTCGTTGCTGTAGAGCTTGGGGAGGATTTCGCCGAAGAGAAGCAGGATAAATGTGAGCAGCACTGACTGCAGCACAAAGTTGACCACGGGGCTGGCTATCACAAGAATCTGCGTAAGGGCATAGTTGAGCAGAAGCACTATCGACACATTGACAAAATTGTTGGAGATAAGGATTGTGGCGAGCAGACGCTCCGGCTCTTTGAGCAGACGCGACACTGCCGCGCGCTTGTCTTCGTTCTCGATATCGTCGATGTCGCTTTGAGAAAGGGCGAAGAACGCTGTTTCTGAGCCCGACACGAAAGCCGAAACCATCAGAGCCACGCATGCCACTGCGAGAGCCACCATACTCCCTGCCGTAGGCACATTGAAGCCTATCCAGCTTGTGCCGCCATTCAGCGAGGCGGCAATAAAATTTAAAATACTCGGGTAAGGGTCTAAGTCCAAAATTATTATGCTTTTATTAATCTGTCTGCAAAGATAGTGCAAATCGAGCGCATAACAACAAGCTTGCTTGTATGTTTTGCCGAGATGCTGCCTATTTTATACAAAGATAGTGCAAGGTAAGCGAAAAACAAAATCAAGCTCGCTTGATTTTGTTTTTCCGAGGAGCAACATTAAGGTCCTTAAGGTCCTTAAAGACCTTACCCCCTAATGACCTTAAAGCCCTTAATTCCCCTCAATCTCTTTTTTTCGGATCCAACAAGTTCCGCCTTTGCAGGCGCATACGCGCCATTCTTTCAGAGAATCCGCCCTCCTCAAGAAATTTCTCAGACAAAGCCTGCAATTGCTTAAAAAGCAAATAATCCGTCTGCATTATCAACACAATCACCATATTAGCGATTGTTTGCGGAGGTCGGGTTCTTGCCAAATTCATAAAAAATTCCGAATCATTATGTGTTTTTCCCAGCTCTCGCATCGCACTCATCTCCACCGAATCCATTTCCCATTGTCTATGACCATTTACACGCAAATAATCCTTATAATCTTCAAGCAACTCCATCAAACTCGCCTTAGCCACATTTATCAATCTGATTTCGCTCTTGCTTGATGTCGACGACGCTGCGCATCCCTCCACAATATTCTGTTTCCCGCTGCGGGCAGCCTGCACCATTTGATCAAAAGTTCTATCAGTACGCCTGATATAATTAGTGCAAAAATAAAAAGTCATGTCATAGATAGCCTGACTCTTCTGATATGAGAGAAGCTGCTTATAATTGCCGTTTTTAGGGATAAGTGTGTCCATCATTCTGCTTTGTTACACAACAAAGATAGTGCAAATCGAGAGCAAAAACAACAAGCTTGCTTGTATGTTTTGCCGAGATGCTGCCTATTTTATTCAAAGATAGTGCAAATCGAGAGCAAAACAAAATCAAGCAAGCTTGATTTTGCCGTTTTTCCGAACCGCAGCATTAAGGTCGTTAAAGTCCTTAAAATCCTCTCCCCCCTCAAAAAAAACAAAAGCGGGCGGAAACTGTCGCTTCCGCCCGCCTGTTCTGTCTTCAAAAAAGATTATTTCACGATAACTTTCTTAACAAATTGTCGGCACGCACGATGTAGAGACCTGCTGCCACGCGGGTGCGGGCGTCGGTGCTCACCAATGCGCCGGCTGCTGTGTAGACTGCCACGCTCTGTGCGCCGTCAACAACGATCTCGCCGTTTGCAGCTGCGATAACCACGCCTGCTGCATCAACACCTGCAACGCTTGATGTCTTTCCTGTTGCTGCCTTAACAGTCCAGTTGTCGCCGTCTTTAGCAACTGTGAGGATTACTGACGCTACGTCGCCTTCTGCGATGAGAGTCAAGTTTTTGCCTTGTGGATCACCATTCAAGAGTACAGCATCACCATCCAAATCCAAAACAATGTCACCAGCATAGAAGACTCCATTAATCACAATGCCAAAACCTTCTGACAACGCAGCCATATTTTCTTCTACCTCATAGGTATAAGTGCCGTTTGGATTGCTTACCATATCGGCTACCTTCCAACCATTAAACACACCACTAATCTGAACCTTGTCTGGTTTCTCGCCAACGATTTTCAGTTTCCAAGTGCCATTGTCATTCTTGACCGTAAGAGTGATTTTGTCATAGTCAGCTGCGTCAGTTATCTTCATAACATCGCCCTCATTCAGGTCTTGGTAGCCCAAATCATTATTAAGCGCGCCACTGAATTTAGCATTGCTAATCCAGCGATCTCCTTCTTTTACATAGATTTTAAACATATCTGCCAATTTCGCAGTCTCCTCAGTCTCCTCATAGACATATTCGCCTGTTTCAGCATTATAGGTAAACGCTGGAGCATTAACTCCCCAATTATCATAATTCACACCCTTTATCTGAACAGTATAAGTTTTCTCGCCAACAATCTTCATCTTCCAAGTTTCGCCTTCTTTCTTGACAGTAAGAGTGATTTTGTCATAGTCAGCTGCGTCGGTAATCTTCATATCACCAGAATTATCATTCATTGCAACAAAATCAGAAGAAGCTTCGCTCAGATTCTTATCAACCAGATCATCACGCTTAAACCATTTTTTTGTTTCTGGAATGTCTATTTTAAAATAATCTGCCAATTTCGCAGTCTCAGTCTCCTCATAGACATATTCTTTTGTTTCTGCATTATAGGCAAAAGTAACTGGCGCATTCCAAGTGCCATAAGCATTACCGCGCAACTGAACAGTATAAGTTTCTACCGGAGTTTCTGCGCTTGGCGCACCTTCTGTCTTATCGCAACTCCATTTTCCGTCTGTCCAATTATCATTTGCAACAAACGTGCAGTCTCCAATATTTCCTGTTAGGTCAATCGATTGCTGCTCTTTGTCATATACCGTTCCTTTGAATATAATAGAGTATTCACCATCATAATCAAATTCGCAAACATAGTATTTATCAGCACCTATTGTTTCCAATGCCATTTTTGTCCCAGGCCAGTCGCCCAACAATCTATCTTCTGTTCCCGTCTTCCAAGCATAGGCTGTTAACGTATTGTTGTCAGTAACAAATCCAGCCACCTTCAGATACACCTTTGCTGCCTGTGCAGAAAAGATTGCCATCAAAGCAAACAACAACGTAAAAGTAAGTTTTTTCATAATAGTAAAATTTTAATTTTTTCGATATGTATATTACCAAACTATGGTGCGCATTTCCCACACGCACCATAGTATTTTTGTAAATTTATCTTCTGTTATTTCACGATAACTTTCTTAACCACATTGTCGGCACGCACGATGTAGAGACCTGCTGCCACGCGGGTGCGGGCGTCGGTGCTTACCAATGCGCCGGCTGCTGTGTAGACTGCTACGCTCTGTGCGCCTTCAACAACGATTTCGCCGTTTGCTGCGTTTACAGCCACGCCTGCTGCGTCAACACCTGCCACGCTGCCTTCTGTTGCAACGAGCTTAAACGCGCCTGTGTTGATGTTGAATGTCACCTTGTAAGTGCCAGGAGCTGTTGTGCAGCATTTTTCCAAGCCCTTTGTGAATGTGCCTTCGAGAGTGCTGACTGTTGTTTCTTCAGCAAAGCCCCAAGTGCCTTTGCCTCCGAGACCTTCAAAGATACGCCAGTAGCTCAACTCGCTCTCTTCGGCTGCAGGGAAAGTTATCACTCCGCTGAACTCGCCGGCTGTCTCTGTTGCAGTGAGCTTGCCGCTTGGGTCAGTGAAGTCCCAACCGTTGTTGTTGCCCATCACGTAAACCTCTGTCACTTCGCCTGCTTCGCCCTCTGTGCCTTCAAGGAGGAGAGATGCGTTGCCTTCACCGTCGATAGTAAGAGTGATTGTTTTGCAATTGTAAGTTGCGTCGCCAAGGTCGATGTTTGCACTTGTCCCCCCCGGAACGAGTGAGTAAGGCATACCGAGTTGTGGCACTGCTCCCGAGATACCGCCATAGTTGCAGGCATCGCTCCAATTAGCGTCTGCCACCTTAAACTGTCCGAAAAGTTCTTTATCTGCAAGCGTATAAACGCCTTCTTTATCTGTTGTCTGGAATTCCCATGCTGGTTCAGCGCCCCAGTTGTTAAACCCACCGCGTACGAAGATTCCTGATCCTGCTGCGTTACCAACCAATGCGCAGAGTGCGCACATCAAAAAAAGAGTAAATTTTTTATTCATAGGTTCTAAATTTTAATTAGTGAATCATTAACGCCGCAAAGATACACCTTATTTTCACAAAGTGGTCAATAAAAAGATATGTTCTTCAACATATTTTGGACATAATTACAATTCTAACATCATCAACGCTCTAAGAACCGCCTCCACCAGCAACCGACCCGACCCGCCGACCGCGGCACCGCCACGCATCACACTGCATCCCCACGAAGAAGACAACGCGCCTTTTCGCACCGGCGGTGCGACACTCTTCGTAACCCCATCCGCACGACGCGGCAGCGGAGGGCGCATGGGGTACAGACGTCCCCCCCCTTTCCATATGCGCTTCGAAGATGCGCTACTGCGCCAGCGACAAGGCAGCCGACCGCGCGAGCGGTCACGCCTTCAGTTAACCCCCAACCGCGTCGGGGGCACACGCACCGACGCACATGCGCCGCGGAGCGCCGCCGCTGAAAGAAGCATGGCGAAGCGTCGAGGAAAAAGAAAGGATGCTCCGCCGCAAGGCGAGGCATCCCTTCTCTAACAATAAATTATTCTGGTAGATTAGTCTTTTAACTTCATCTTCAGATATTCACGGTTCATACGTGCAATGTTGCTCAACGAAATGTTTTTCGGACACTGAGCGGCGCAAGCGCCTGTGTTGGTACAGTTACCGAAACCGAGCTCGTCCATCTTGCTCACCATAGCGCGGACGCGGCGTGCTGCCTCGACCTTGCCTTGTGGGAGAAGTGCGAACTGGCTGACCTTCGCTGAAACAAACAGCATAGCCGAACCGTTCTTGCAGGCTGCCACGCAGGCACCGCAACCGATGCAGGTAGCTGAGTCCATTGCCTCATCGGCTGCCTCCTTTGAGATAGGTATTGCGTTGGCATCGCCGGCTCCGCCCGTATTGAACGATACGTAGCCACCAGCCTGCTGGATTTTGTCGTAAGCCGAGCGGTCTACCATCAAGTCACGGATTACGGGGAATGCGTGCGAGCGCCATGGCTCGATAGTGATAGTGTCGCCGTCGTTAAACTTACGCATGTGCAACTGGCAAGTAGTGATGCTGCCAACAGGTCCGTGAGGATTACCGTTGATGTAGAGTGAGCACATACCGCAGATTCCCTCGCGGCAGTCGTTGTCGAACACTACTGGCTCCTCGCCCTTCTCCACAAGCTGCTCGTTGAGCATGTCGAGCATCTCAAGGAAGCTGATGTTGGTCGGCACATTGTCAAGTGAATAATCGACGAATTGACCCGGCTCTTTAGGACCGCGTTGACGCCAGATTTTTAACTTTATGTTGATTGTCTGTTCCATAATTAGCTAAAATATTAATGCCTAAAGGCGGGTTGTTATGACTTATAGTTACGTGTTTGAACCTTGATTGCCTCATAGTTGAGCGGCTCTTTCAGCAAGATTGGCTTTTCGCCCTCGCCGGCATACTTCCAGCAGCTTACATACATATACTGGTCGTCGCGGCGCTGTGCTTCGCCATCCTCTGTCTGATACTCCTCGCGGAAGTGTGCGCCGCACGACTCGTTGCGGTGGAGCGCGTCGATTGCCATAAGGCGGCCGATAGTGAAGAAGTCCTCAAGACGGAGTGCCTTTTCAAGCTCTACGTTGAGTGTGTCTGCCTCGCCTGGTACAAACAAGTTGGTGTCGAATTCTTTCTTCAAGTTGTCGATTTGCTCGATTGCCTTGATCAAGCCTTCTGCCGTACGTCCCATACCTACAAGGTTCCACATAATCAAGCCGAGTTCCTTGTGGATTGAGTCGGCTGAACGTTTGCCCTTGATGTTCATCAATCGCTCGATGCGTGCGCGAACCTTTTTCTCTGCCTCAACAAACTCAGGGGCGTCGACTCCCGGGTGTTTAACCTTAATCTGGTCAGAGAGATAGTTCTGCATTGTGTAAGGCAATACGAAATAACCGTCGGCCAAGCCCTGCATCAACGCTGAAGCTCCGAGGCGGTTACCGCCGTGGTCGGAGAAGTTTGCCTCACCGATTGCAAACAAGCCCTTGACTGATGTCTGGAGCTCGTAGTCTACCCAGATACCGCCCATTGTGTAGTGCGATGCCGGGAAGATCATCATCGGTGTCTTGTATGGGTTGTCGTCGGTAATCATCTCATACATCTGGAACAAGTTGCCATAGCGAGCTGCGATGACATCCTCGCCCAAACGGTTGATTGCGTCGGAGAAGTCCAAGTAAACGGCATTGCCTGTTCCTACGCCGTAGCCTGCGTCGCAACGCTCTTTGGCTGCACGGCTGGCGATGTCGCGAGGACAAAGGTTACCGAATGCCGGATAGCGGCGCTCCAAGTAGTAGTCGCGGTCTTCTTCCTTGATTTCTGTCGGTTTGAGCTTGCCGGCGCGGATTGCCTCGGCATCTTCTTTCTTCTTCGGAACCCAGATGCGGCCGTCGTTACGCAACGACTCTGACATAAGGGTAAGCTTCGACTGGTTCTCGCCATGCTTTGGAATACATGTCGGGTGAATCTGCGTGAAGCAGAGGTTTGACAGGTATGCACCGTGCTTGTAGCACTGCACTGCAACAGAGCCGTTGCAACCCATAGCGTTGGTCGAAAGGAAGAACACGCGGCCGTAACCGCCTGTCGCAACCACAACTGCGTGTGCGGCGTAGCGCTCAATCTCTCCGGTGATAAGGTTGCGCACGATGATACCGCGTGCGCGGCCGTCTACAACTACCAAGTCGAGCATCTCGCGGCGTACGTAGCTCTTCACTGTGCCCTTGTTGATCTGACGGTTCAATGAAGAATATGCGCCGAGAAGGAGCTGCTGGCCTGTCTGACCTTTAGCGTAGAACGTACGTGACACTTGGGCGCCACCGAAAGAACGGTTGGCGAGCAAGCCTCCGTATTCACGTGCGAATGGCACGCCCTGTGCAACGCACTGGTCGATGATGTTGTTTGACACTTCTGCCAAGCGGTATACGTTGGCCTCGCGTGAGCGGAAGTCTCCACCCTTGACTGTGTCGTAGAACAAACGGTAAACGGAGTCACCGTCGTTCTGATAGTTTTTCGCTGCGTTGATACCACCCTGCGCGGCGATTGAGTGCGCGCGGCGTGGAGAGTCCTGGATACAGAAGTTCAACACGTTGAAGCCCATTTCGCCGAGTGTCGACGCTGCCGACGCTCCTGCAAGGCCTGTTCCTACAACGATGATGTCGAGGTGACGCTTGTTGGCTGGGTTCACGAGTTTCTGATGTGCCTTGAAGTTTGTCCACTTCTCAGCAACTGGTCCTTCAGGAATTTTAGAGTCAACTTTCTCGTCCGAATAAACGGCGTATTGGCTCATTATGCTTGTGCTATCAATAATTTTTTCTGACATGTCTCAATTAGTTTGAAGTGAATTAAAGAGCAAACTGAACTGTGAATACTACGGCTTGAATCAAGAACAATCCGATTACGATTGTTGCCCACCAGTTGCCAAGTGTTTTGAAACGTGGAATCCAAACGTTGTTGGTTGTGCCGAGCGACTGGAACGCGCTCCAGAAGCCATGAGTCATGTGGAACCAAAGTGCCACAAGTCCGATGACGTAAACTGGCAATGTCCACATCTGGCCGAAAGCGTTCTTGATGTGGTGCATACCGTCGGCTGCCAAAAGAACTGCGCTGCCGTCACCACAGCTTGCGCCCAACTGATGGCATACCTCTACAAACTGCATCTTTGCCCAGAATTGAGCGAAGTGCACAATCATGAAGGCTACGATTACGATACCGAGCACGAGCATGTTCTGCGACGCCCACTCTACGCTTGCTGGCTTTGTTGTTACCGCGTAGCGGTCGTTGCCGCGCGCCTTGCGGTTCTGCATCGTAAGCCAGAATGCATAAATAATGTGTACAATGAAGCCGGCGGCAAGAATCGCTGTAGCGACCAATGCGTACCAATTAGCACCCAAGAACTCGCAGACCATGTTGTATGCGTCCGGAGATATCAGGGCTACTGTGTTCATTAATACGTGAAAGGTTACAAATAGGAGCAGGAAAAGACCGGTTACCGACATAACCACTTTTCTTCCTAAGGATGAATTTGTTAACCACATAGTAGTTCTGAAAATTTAGTTATTAATTAAGTTTATAGTTTTAATCCAAAATACACGGGACATAGTTCCCCGTGCAAAGTTACCTTTTATTAACCGAATATGGAAATTATTCTATAATTTTTTTACTCCTCTCACTTTTGCCGCCTTGCGGTCGCGCTCGCGGCGGAAACTGTCGAAGGTTTCAAAGATGTCGCCGAGGGCGATGGTGGAGTTGCTGACCTGACTTTCGTAGAGCTGGGCGCCGGTGGTGCCGGCGGATGCCTGCCCTTGAAGGACGCCGCTGACACCGCTTATCTGCTCAAACAAGCGCATCTGAAGATTGACCATCTCGTAGGCGCCTATGTTGGTGGCGTTGCCGCTCACTTGCTCCGGACGGTCGTTGCCGCCGCGGGGATGGTAGGGGACTATGCCGTTGGGCTTCGACCAAGCATAGCGGAGGTCGTTCCATGTGAAGCCTTCGGGAAGGATATTGTCTGGATAGAGGAGCACGCCTTTCGCGCTGGCGCCCATCACGTGGTCTACAAGGGTGACGAGGCGATTGACGTATTTCTGCTGGTCGATCACGTCCTCAACCATCGAATGCACCTCGCCGTCGGTCAGCGGATAGAGCTTCAAC
>ULSM01016001.1_pt1 | contig 10273 bp, 9 predicted proteins | sample 1956381 | NCBI WGS metagenome assembly ULSM01 (sample SAMEA4835710, study PRJEB28245) | human gut metagenome | biome: gut microbiome; material: fecal sample | place: Denmark | collected 2008 | reverse complement strand
GGGTTACCCGATGAAATCACAAATGAGGCTGCAGCTAACATTGAGAAGAATTTAACTGCAGATAAAGAACTAAATAAGAATTTAAAAGAGGTTAATTCTGAAACAGCTAATCAAGATAAGGAGCGTTATGTAAAAGATCATCAGTGCCTAAAGCAGCTTCAAGAAAAGCTTCAAGCACTAAATATAGATGAGCTTACGCCGATACAGGCTCTTAACCTTTTATATAAAATTAAAAAAGATATATGTTAATCATCATCTATCATGGTTTTATCAAAACCATAATTTTCAAATAAACGCCTTAAACTTCTTAAAACTTCATTTTGAATCTGCCTTACTCGTTCTCGAGTAAGGTTAATTTGCGCTCCTACCTCTTCTAAGGTCATAATCTCTGCATCATTAAGACCAAATCTCGATAAAACCACAATTTTCTGTTTTTCTGGCAATTCAGAAAACCATTTACGCACAATATTGACTAATTCGTGGCGATCAACATGCGCTACAGGAGATGGGATCTTAGTATCAGGAATAATATCTAAAATAGATACTTCCTTGTCCTCATCATTTCCATTAACGCTTAGATTTACAGGTAAAGTTGTATCCAGCAGAGACAATAAATTTCTAATATGCTCTGGATCCTTTCCTGTGGCCTTAGCTAAATCATTGATAGATACTGCCTTAGCTCTGTTATTATCCTGTAATTGCCGCCTAAATCTAAGAATAGTATTGATCTCCTTGATTACATGTACAGGCAAACGAACTAAACGAGATTGCGACATGATCGACTGTTCAATGCTTTGTCGGATCCACCAGGTTGCATAAGTGGAGAATCTAAATCCGCGGTCTGGATCAAATTTTTTTACAGCGTGGATTAATCCTAAGTTGCCCTCTTCAATTAAGTCTAACATCGGTAGACCTCGGGAACGATAATCCTTTGCAATTTTTACCACTAAACGCAAATTAGAAGTAATCATAGTATCAATTGACTTCTTATCGCCCATCTTTGCAAGACGTCCGACCTTGGTCTCCTGCTCTGATGACAATAGCGGATAATTGCGAATGGAATTAAAATAACTTGAAAGCAAATCTGCGCCTTCCGCACGCAGATGCTCGTTATTTTTTTTCTCGTCACCACTCACTACAGCAGCGCTGCTTGAATATTCAGCCTGTATTCTATTCTCATCATCCTTAATCATGAGTTTCCTTAGTTTATTTTATTTTGGTAAATAATTTTCAGGGTTTACAGAATTACCTTTTTTTCTAATCTCAAAATGCAGTCTGACGCTTTGAGCATCAGTAGAGCCCATCTTAGCTATAACTTGTCCGCGCTTAACATTTTGCCCTTCCTTAACCTGCAGACTTTCATTATGAGCATAAGCAGATAAATACTCATTTTCATGGTTAATAATAATCAGATTTCCATAACCGCGAAGCGCATTACCAGCATAAACTACTTGTCCTGCAGCCGCAGCACACACCTGCTGTCCCCGATTACCTGAAATATCAATGCCGTTATTGCCGTGTTCAGATGACGAATAACGTTTTATGACCTTGCCTTTTGCAGGCCACATCCAGCTGATTCCTGCAACCGTACGCGTACGTCCTGAAACTATTTTAATCTGAGAAGAGCTAGGTGAAGTCTTAGCTGCAGCAGCAGTGGTGCCTGCTACAGGCACTGCTGAAGAAACTTTAAGCTTTTGACCAACATAAATGTTGTAAGGTCTTTGTAAATGATTCTGCGAGACCAATTCATCTAAGCTCATATCATGAGCTCTGGCAATTGAGCGGGCACTATCACCGGCTTTAACTGTGTAATAATTATTGCTGTCAGATACAGGTTTGCTCTTACTTGCTGTTGTAGAGGCCTCTGACAAATTAATTATTTGTCCTACCTCAATATTATAGGGCTCATCAATACCATTTAGCGAAGCTAAGCTGCGGTAATCTTTACCATACCTAAAGGCTATAGAATAAAGAGTATCACCTTTTACTACAGTATAAGTATTCCCTGAGTCTGCTTTAGAAACAACGCGTTGATTATTGCTGTTTTGCTCTAAAGCTCTAGTTTGATGTGAAGATCTTACTGCAGATGCACTATACAGGCCGCTGCCTTGATTAGCATCAACTACTAAAGGAGAATACACATTATTACTTTGACACCCAGTCAAAGCTATACCCAAAACTAGAGCTAAGAGCTTTTTCACAACGTAAATTCCTTATAAAAACACCTTGTATGCTACGTATACAGAGATCAGAATAACACAAGCCCAGCCAATTCGATCTACATACTTTGCAATTGTGTGCTCCATCTTCTCTCCGCCAAAATAAATCAAGGCTGCTTCTAAATAAAAACGCAGGCCTCTGCCGATAAAAGAAACCAATAAGAAATAAAAAATTCCTAAAAATCCAGCAGATCCTGTATTCATAACACTTTCTGCTGCCATTACTCCAGCAGTTATGGCAATTACTTTATAAGGTATAGGCGTAAACGCTCCTACGAATACCATTAAAATACCATATTCATTAGTAAACCAAGAGCGTACTACTTCCATAGCATCGCGATAATTCAAATAATCAATTAAATCGGCGATCCACGGGTCATAAATAAAATAGCCTAAATAGTAGCCGCAAAAAGCACCTAATACTGAAGTTATAACTGTAACCGTAGCATATATATAGGAGCGTTTAGGAGCAGCTAAACACATAGGACAGAGCATAACATCCGGGGGAATCGGCCAGAATATAGACTCAATAAAGCTGTTAATACATAAAAACCAAATAGCTTTTGGATGTTTAGCTAATTTGATACATATTTCATAAATATAAGAAAATATATGCATTTTAAATTTTTTCGATTAAAACTACGGCACTTACAGCTATACCTTCGCCTCTTCCGGTAAAGCCTAATTTTTCAGTAGTAGTAGCTTTTATGCTTACATCAGCCAGACTGCATTTAAGATCGTCTGCCACATTTTCACGCATTTTAAGCTCATAAGGAGCCATCTTAGGCGCCTGAGCCATAATTGTGATATCACAATTAACTAAGCTATAACCTAAAGCCTGTACTTTAGCATAAACGTCACGCAGCAAGATTCTTGAATCGATATTTAAATATTTATCATCATTATCTGGATAAAAATGACCAATATCGCCTAAAGCTAAGGCTCCTAATAAAGCATCGCTTAACGCATGCAGTACTACATCTCCATCAGAATGAGCTATTAAACCCTGAGTATATGGGACTTTTACGCCGCCTAAAACACAAGGGCCTTCACCACCAAAACGATGCACATCAAAACCATAACCTATACGCATTGATTTTCCTTATGATATCTATATAAAGCTCTAGCTAAAACTAAATCTGCAGGCGTAGTTATTTTAAAATTCTCCGTGCTTGAGTTTACAAGCTTAGGCTTTAAGCCTAAAGCTTCTATTGCCGATGCTTCATCAGTTACGGTCAACTGCTGCTGTCGGCAATAATCTAACGCCTTAAGTAAAAGAGCGGTTTCAAAAAGCTGCGGGGTAAAAGCTCTATATAAAAGCTTACGATCTACAGTCTTTTCAATAGTATCTGACGACGATTGCTTAATAGTATCTGCAACCGGACTTGCTAAAATCCCGCCGCAAACACCACTGTCACATAAGGACAACAGCTTTTCTAAATCTTCAGCCCTAACAAAGGGTCTTGCAGCATCGTGTACCATAACATAGCGAGTTTTAACAGCTTTTAAAGCCAAATAAACCGTATCGGCACGCTCAGCACCGCCTAATGCAGTAATAATGCGGGGATCCTTAGCACACGAAAGACTTTTAAAATAATGATCATGTGGGCTTATAGCCACAATAATGCGGGATATATGCTTACAGCATAATAATGAATTGATAGTAGCTTCTAAAATAGAAATGGAGTCATCTAAAAGCAAATATTGTTTAGGCTTATCTGCCCCCATTCTACTGCCAACTCCTGCAGCAGGAACTACCACATCGACTTTAACGTCATTGGGCATATTGATGTTACCAAAACTAAGGTCTAGATTCGTTATGAGAATTAACGTCGATTACCCGATAAAATGTTTCTTGGGATTTAATCATTCCCAAATCAGAGCGGGCCTGCTCTTCTACAGCAAGATTGCCTTGCTGCAGATCGGTAATTTCATCCTTAATAGCCTCGTTAATACGCTTGATCTTCTCAGAGCGTACCTGAGCTATCTTTAAAGCCTGGGTGGTGTCTTCATACTGCACCTTCCCATTACGGCCATAATAGATATCATAAACTAAAAAGACACCTATTATAAATAGGATGAGGCCCACTAATTTCATAAATATATCTAGTTCTGCTGACGTTCCTGATATTCAGAAGCAGCTTTAATAAAGCCTGAGAACAGCGGATGCCCTTGTCTTGGATTAGAGGTGAACTCCGGATGGAACTGTACACCGATAAACCACGGATGCGAAGGGATCTCAATAATCTCAACTAACTTATTATCAGTAGATAAGCCGGCAATCTTTAAGCCCTTAGAAGTAATCTTGTCTATAAGATTATTATTAACCTCATAACGGTGACGATGACGCTCGACAATATCATCCTTACCATACAGTTCACGAACCTTAGAGCCTGGCTGTAAATGGCATAATTGACCGCCTAGACGCATAGTGCCGCCCAGATCAGATTTATCAGTGCGCTTCTCAAGTTTGCCTGATTCATCAATCCACTCTGTAATTAAAGCTACTACAGGATATGGGGTCTTAGCATTGAACTCAGTTGAATTTGCATTTTTCATGCCAACTACGTCGCGAGCATACTCAATTAAAGCTACCTGCATGCCCAGGCATATTCCCAAATATGGGATATTATTTTCACGAGCATAGCGCGCTGCCATGATCTTGCCTTCAATTCCGCGGCTGCCAAAACCACCAGGGACTAAAATAGCATCGACGCCCTGGAAGATATCAGTACCACGGACTTCAACGTCCTCAGAGTCTATATAACGGATATTAACGGTCAAGCGATTCTTAAGTCCGCCATGCTTTAAAGCTTCATTAACAGACTTATAGGCATCATGGAGTTCGACATATTTGCCAACCATACCGATAGTAACCTCACCTACGGTATTTGCCTGCTGATATAAGACTTGCTCCCAATCAGAAAGATCAGCCTCTGGAGCTTTTATGCCGAAACGATCAACTACAAACTGATCTAAATACTGACTCTTTAGTAAAGCCGGGATTTTGTAAATAGAATCGACATCCTTCATTGATATTACAGCACGCTCATTAACATTGCAGAACATGGCAATCTTATGACGCTCATGAGGAGGAATGCTGACCTCAGAACGGCAAACTAATATATCCGGCTGAATACCTATAGACAGCAATTCCTTAACTGAATGCTGCGTTGGCTTAGTCTTAATTTCACCTGAAGTCTTTAAATAAGGAACTAAAGTCAGGTGCATAAACAAAGCATTCTGACGGCCAATATCAACAGCTAACTGACGGATAGCCTCTAAAAATGGTAAAGACTCAATATCACCTACTGTTCCGCCGATTTCGACTAAAGTAATATCATTTCCTTCAGTACCAGCTAAAATCTTTTCCTTAATAGCATTGGTAATATGCGGGATTACCTGGATAGTAGCTCCTAAATAATCACCGCGACGTTCTTTACGAATAACATCAGAATAGATACGGCCTGTGGTGAAGTTATTCTTTTTGGACATCTTTGAATGGATGAAGCGTTCATAGTGACCTAAATCCAAATCAGTTTCTGCACCATCTTCAGTAACAAAAACCTCTCCGTGCTGAATCGGGCTCATGGTACCCGGATCGACGTTAATATAAGGATCAAGCTTCATGATCGTAACTTTAAGGCCACGAGCTTCTAAAACAGCGGCCAAAGAAGCACCGGCAATACCCTTGCCTAAAGAAGAGACAACACCACCGGTTACAAAGATAATCTTCGGAGATGAGGACATTATTTACTCCACATAATTTAAACTTAATTTTAGATTATACCATAAGCAAACAAGTCACAAATGCAAATCAACGCCGTTTAGCTGAAATTACCTGTCCAAGCTCGTTTAACTTATTCAAAGTTCGCGTCAACACGGAAATGCTCAGAACTAATAAATCAATATCAATAATAGATATATCCTGATTTCTATCCACATGAGAACGCACGCCTAAAACATTCATTTTTTCATTCGCGATTATAGTAGTAACATCCCGCAATAAACCAGGATAGTCCTGACCTATTACACGAATTGTAACTGTATATCCTCCTTCGGCATTTTCTCCCCATGAAGCTGTCACCAAACGTTCAGGATTCTGCTGCTTTAATTTCTTTAATTGCTCACAATCGCTTTTATGGATAGAAATTCCGCGCCCCTGAGTAATAAAGCCAACAATGTCATCGCCGGGAATAGGCTGACAGCATTTGGCTATATGCGTCATTAGATTACCTACCCCATCAACCACAACCTGACTTTGTTTACGGCCCTTAGCTTGTAAAATTTCTGAAGCAGAGCGATTGGAAATAATCTTGCTTAAGTCTGCAGGCTCGCTCTTATGCTTATCCTTGATGACAATTTCATCTAATACAGAAATAACAGCATTGATGCTGACATCTCCTGCTCCTACAGCCGCTTGCAAGTCAGAGACGCTCTTCATATTAAAACGAGAGAGTTTATCTTTAAGAAGCGAAATAGTCTGATCTTTATTTAAATTTAGACCATGCTTTAAAACCTCTCGATCAATAATTTCCTCGCCTGCCTGGAGATTCTTCTCGTAATCAAGCTTTCTAAAATAAGACTGAACTTTTGCTCTGGCTTTAGATGTTTTTAAAAAGCCATTATCAGCATTCAGCCAGTCCCGAGAAGGATTAGGATTTTTTTGCGTAATAATTTCAACCTGCTGCCCGGTCTTTAGCTTATATGTATATGGAACAATGCGCCCATCAACTTTAGCTCCGATGCAGCGATGGCCTACCATAGTATGAACTTGATAAGCAAAATCCAATGGCGTTGAGCCAGTAGGCAGATCGATAACCTCTCCTTTAGGAGTAAAGACATAGATGCGATCTTCAAAGACCTGCGTCCTAAATTCATCTAAAAGCGCGCCTGATTCCACCATGTCGTCGCGCCAAGTTAAAAGCTTTCTCAGCCAATTTATGCGCTGCTCAACACCGCTGCTCTGTCCAGCGCCTTCTTTATATTTCCAATGAGCCGCCACGCCTAATTCGGCACTATTATGCATATCCTTCGTGCGGATCTGAATTTCTACTACTTTGCCGCCATCACCATAAACTACAGTATGAATTGACTGATAGCCATTAGCTTTAGGATTGGCAATGTAATCATCGAACTCTTTAGGAATATGGTGCCATCTGGTATGAACAACACCTAAAGCTGCATAGCAGTCCTGGATACGATCAACTAAAATACGCACAGCTCTGACATCATAGAGCTCTGAAAACTGCAGATGTTTGCGCTGCATTTTGCGCCAGATACTGTAAATATGCTTAGGCCGACCATAAACCTCGCCGTGAATGCCTTCTTTATCAAGAAGCTCTTTAAGCTCTGACACAAAATTTTCTATATATTTTTCACGATCTACGCGACGCTCATCCAATTCATGAGCAATCTCTTTATAAATATCAGGGTGTAAATATCTAAAGGCAAGATCTTCAAGTTCCCATTTAAGCTGACCTATGCCTAAGCGATTGGCCAAAGGCGCATAAACATTAGCAACCTCTTTAGCAATTAAAACTCGAGTTTCCTCATCAGCCTTACTAGCCGCACGAATAAAGGCTATACGCTCTGCAAGCTTAATTACAACCGCTCTAACATCCTCTACCATAGCCAATAGCATTCGGCGAACTCTATCGACCTGCTCTTCTGTAGCATTATCCGAGGTTAAAGTCTGCAAAGAACGGATGGCCTCCATATCCTTGACATTTAAAAGCAGCTTAGTAATTTTTGGACCGTATTTTTTTTCAACATCCTCAGACGTAATATAACCATTTTCATAAGCTGGATATAAAATAGCCACTAATAATGAGGGCAGATCCATATTTAAAGTCAGCAAGATTGCGACAATCTCTGTAGACATGCGAGTAAAAGAGTCTGTAACAGCATTAATATGCTCATGAGGATCTTTTTTATCTTTCTGGACTATATGATCGACAACAAAAGCATGAGCATCTAACAACTCCCCTTTATGATCTGCAGGTAAAGGCAGCTCTTCACTCCATTTGGCAAAATCAAATGAAGCTTCATGAGTTTGTCGTATGGCAACCATCTAAAGACTCCTTCAATTGGATTTTAGCTTCTTGAAAATACTAATATGCTCTCAATATGCTTGGTTCTTGGGAACATATCCATTACACCCCATGAGGTTATTTTATAGCCATTATTAACTAACTCAATACAATCTCGAGCACTTGCTTGAGGATTGCACGAAATCATTACAATTAGGGGCACTTTTTTATTTATCAAAAACTTAATCGCTCTAGGAGCTCCTTGGCGTCCTGGGTCTAAAACAGCCGCATCATAAGTTCCCTGAGCAAAAGTCTGAGCTTCAAAACTCTCATCAAGATTTGCCGCAACAAAATGAGCAGTTGCAAAACCTTGCGCTTTAGCATTAGCATTTGCTCTTGCTATCATGTCACGCACAATATCAACCCCATAAACAGTAGCGCCTTGTTTTGCTATCGGCAAGGTAAAATTACCTAAGCCGCAAAAAAGATCTAAGATGCGCTTTTGCGGACTAGGCTTTAATACGTCTAAGATGAAAGCGCCTAAACTGCTATTAACCTCTTTATTGATTTGCACGAATGAAGAGGTACTGCAGAATATTTTTATACCCTGGGATAATACAAATAAATCTTCATCTCTGCCAGATAATAGGCGCTCCTTAATTACAACCTCATCTTTTTTCAAGGAAATTTTGGGCTTAAAAGGTTCACTTACAGACAGTACCAGCTCATATTTTTGAGCAAAATCAATTAAAGCCTGCTCATCCTGAACCGGCAATACCTGAGTTAAACGCAATAAAACACCTAAAGCCCCGTCGCTATCTAAAAATTCAACGTGGCCTAATTTGTGCTTACAGGAGAGCGAATCTAATAAAATACATAACTTAGATAAAACAGCGTTAATACGCTCGGTAAGAACTTGGCAATGGTCAACTCTAACTAAAGCATGTGATTTTTCTTCACGAAAACCTAAAGAAAGCTTGCCATGATCAGCTCTGGCACTTAAGCGGCAGGCCCGGCGATAGCCTGTAGCTTTAGAACGAACAATTAAATCGGGAGCAGCAAGCTTTACGCCTAAACTCTTATAAAAAAGCCGCTGTAAACCAGCAATTTTTCCTTCTAATGCAAGATCTTTATCAATATGGGCTAAAGGACAACCTCCGCATTTTTGCAGCAGCTCGCAATCTGGCTTTTGCCTTTTATCGCTAGTCACTAAAAGTTTTGTAATTTTGGCAATCCCCACCTTGCCTTTAATACTTGTAGGAATTACTCGGGCTCTTTCAGTTGGTAATAGCCCCTCACAAAAATAGGTAACACCATCAACTGACGCTACGCCTCGCCCTAAAAGATCTAAACTATGAGCTGTAAGCTCAAAAGCCTTTACTGTTTTTGTCTGTTTAGGCGGAGGAGTATAAAAACTTACCATTTAAATTTCCTGCATTGATAAATATTGAGAATATAATTTATGACTTTGCAGCGGTCTGTAATTCATAAGCATCTGCAAAATCTGCGAGTGAATTCGCTTTAATACAGCTAATGATTCACCTGAACTAAGCTTCCCCTGAGCGATATCTGCTAAAGTCTCACCCTTATAGCTCGCTAAAGACGGATCTTGGCAAAGTCTGAAACCGGCGTGGGGATCAAAAGTATAAAAATTTTCCTTAGAAAAAGGCCTGCCCTGATTATCTTCAAAAGAAAGAGCATAACCTAATGTATTTAAAAGTACAGTTTCAAATCTGCGCAAATGAAGACGAGGATCTATATCTTGTTCTAATATAGATAAGGTTTTAAGATAAGCCGCAAAAAGTTGTGGATCGCTCTCTTCTTCGTGGCATAAGCGATATATCAGTTCATTTAAATACTGAGCACAAAAAAGCTTCGGCAAGCCTAGCTTAAAAGAACATCCTGCTCTTTTTACCTCACTTACATTATATAACTCGCTGCGGCCTTTAAATAGAGTCAAATATAAGGGCACGAAACTTTGCAATAATGCTCCCTGACGAAAAGAGCTTTTCTTTCCCTGAT
>ULSM01025434.1_pt1 | contig 10319 bp, 6 predicted proteins | sample 1956381 | NCBI WGS metagenome assembly ULSM01 (sample SAMEA4835710, study PRJEB28245) | human gut metagenome | biome: gut microbiome; material: fecal sample | place: Denmark | collected 2008 | reverse complement strand
TCAAACTTTTCAGCCTTAACTTTATTTAAAGAGCTTAAGATCCTCGGCAAATCAACGATGACTATGAGTCCAGGGCGCATTCTAGCTGCAAGCAGGTATAAAACCTCAAGGGCAATATTATTGAGATCGCTTAAGTAAATTTTTATGATGCGATCGCCGCCGAATAGTCCCGGATCTAAAAGCTCGGTTTCCAGAGCGCGCAAATTGGCCTTGCCTGAGGAGGCAAAGTCAGATTGAGTAAATAATAATAACGGCGCTTCAGGTAAAAGCTGATGCGCTTTTTCTAAAATATTTTTACTCAGATCATTTTTCAGCAAAGGCTCATCTGAGCTTAGGATATATATTTGAGGCTCTGCCATTAGTGATTCTCATTGATATTGTAATCTTTAGGATCGAGCCCTGGGGGCAGGGCACTTGCTGGAGTAGGCACGCTCTTAGGTAATTTATAGCTGCGATTTAAAACCTGATTGCCGTTATTCAATTCAGACAATGAGGTTTGGGAGGATTTGCTCAGATCTTCGCTCTCCTGCATCTGCAAGGCTTCTAATAAGGTCATCCCCGAATAAGCATCAGAGATGGTTCTGCTTTTGGGTAAATCTTTATCTTCCCCAACTGCAACAGTTAAATCAGCAGGGGTTGATTGCAGGGCGTCAGGATCAGATTGACGGCCTAAATAGCCTAAACGAGTTACTAATTGACGAGCTAATTCATCATAGGTCTCATCGGTAACAATTTTACGCTCATTGTCAGATGATAAAGCTAAACCAGGTTTATTCATCATATTCCGCGTTAAAGAATTGCGCATTATTATTGGGCGATGATTCGGAATGCGCAAGGTTGTAGTTGAGGAAACGATGAGCTGATACTCTAAGGCCTCAGCATTAGCATCAATTGAAGCGATAGGAATTGATACTGAGGGAGCAGGGATCAATAAAGTAGGCACATGCTCATCTTCCTGATGATTCGGAGAAAACTGGGCATTTACCTGGATGCCGGAAATCTCAAGTTCGCGAACTACTTTTTTGTAAAAGGGATCGTGGTAATCTCCGGAAACATTGATCTTTTCAAAGGTGCTGCTAAGCTTGGTCTGATTTGGAAGATGAAAGCCACATCCTTGCATAAGTAAGCATAGGGCGGAAAATATTAAGGCAATATATCTTTTCATCTTTTTTGTCCTGCTAAGCTTTATGTTTTTATCTGCGGCCTTTAATTATAGCAATTAAGCTGCAAGGTTCTCATAATTTTGTGAAAGCTTTTATTAAAAAAATACCTCTGATAAAAGATTATCAGAGGTAAGCGTAATAACTAAAAGCCTAATTAGGCAGCAACAATATTGACTAAGCGGCCTTTAACATAAATAGTCTTCTTAATGCTCTTGCCTGCAGTGAACTTCTGTACCTCAGGCTTGTCTAAGGCTGCCTTAATGACGTCTTCTTCAGCAGCATCAGGAGCAATATTGATGCGAGCACGAACTTTACCGTTAATTTGAACTACTAAGGTGATCTCTTCAGCTTCTAAGGCCTTAGGATCAACTTCCGGCCACTTAGCAGTATCAATTTGCTCGGTATGGCCTAATATTCCCCATAATTCAAAGCAGATATGCGGGGTAATAGGATAGAGCATGAGAACCACAGAGGAGTAGATCTCATAACGCAAAGCTAGGCTTACCGGATCGGCGGCGGTAAATTTACCTGCGCTGTTCAGTAATTCCATAATGGCTGCAATAGCAGTATTAAAGGTTTGGCGGCGGCCGATATCATCAGTAACCTTTTGGATAGTTACATGCAGATCGTGACGCAGGCGGCGCTGCTCGGCATTGAGTTTAGCTATATCTAAAGGCTCAGCCTTGCCGCAGGCTGCTAAGTCTTCAACCTGAGAGTACAGCTTGCGCAGGAAGCGCTGAGAGCCTTCAACACCGGATTGACGCCACTCTAAAGTTAATTCTGCAGGTGAGGCAAACATTAAGAATAAGCGTACAGTATCAGCACCGTACATATTTACCATATTCTCAGGATCTATACCGTTAGCTTTGGACTTAGACATCTTGATCATACCCTCATGGAAGAGCTTATGACCATCTTTGTCAACAGCCTTAGTAATATTGCCCTTATCATCGCGGGTAGTGATGGCGTCTAGCGGATTGACCCAGTTCTTAGTGCCGTTCTCATCTAAATAATAGAAGGCATCAGCTAAAACCATGCCCTGGCATAATAAGCGCTTAAACGGCTCGTCATACTTAACCATGCCGGCATCACGCAAAAGCTTGAAGAAGAAGCGAGAGTAAAGCAGGTGCAGTACGGCATGCTCAATACCGCCGATATATTGATCAACAGGCAGCCAGTAGTTGGCAGCATCTTTGTCGAACATTTCCTTCTCATCGCGAGGAGAGCAGTAACGCGCATAATACCATGATGATTCCATGAAGGTATCAAAGGTATCAGTCTCACGGGTAGCGCTCTTTCCCTTATAAGTAGTCTTATACCAGGATTCGTCTGTCTTAAGAGGAGAGATTACACCGTCAATCTTAACATTATCAGGCAAGGTTACCGGCAAGTTGCAATCTTCTTCAGGGACTAACTCGCCAGTCTCATCGATAGAGAGCATCGGAATCGGGGCTCCCCAATAACGCTGGCGGGAAATACACCAGTCGCGCAGGCGGTAGTTAACCTTGCGTTCAGCACAGCCTAGTGCTTCTAGCTTATTGGCAATAGCAGCAAAGGCTTCTTTAAAGTTCATGCCGTCAAATTCGCCTGAATTATAGGCGATGCCGTGCTCGGTGAAAGCTTCTTTAGAGACATCAGCACAGTCTTTATCGCAAGGACGAATAACAGGAATGATCTCGATGCCGTATTTCTTTGCAAACTCATAATCACGCTGATCGTGAGCTGGTACGGACATAACGGCGCCAGTACCGTAATCCATAATTACGAAGTTGGCTACGTAGATAGGAACGCGGCGGCCATTGATAGGATGGATTGCATATAAGCCGGTTGCCATGCCTTTCTTTTCCATGGTGGCAATATCAGCTTCAGCAAATTTCTGCGTACGGCATTCTTTGCAGAAGGCTTCAAGGGCTGGGTTAGTCTTGCAGCATTCTTTTACTAAAGGATGATTTGCAGAAATGGAAATATAGGTAATGCCCATGAAGGTATCCGGGCGAGTAGTGTAGACGGTGAAGGTCTTGTCGCTGTTCTCAACCTTAAAGGTAATATTTAAGCCTTCAGATCTGCCGATCCAGTTGCGCTGCATAGTGCGTACACGCTCAGGCCAGCCATCAAGCTTATCAATATCCTGCAGTAATTCCTCAGCATAGGCAGTAATTTTTAAGTACCACTGCGGAATTTCGCGTAATTCCACCTTAGAGCCGCAGCGCCAGCAGCAGCCGTCTTCTACCTGCTCATTAGCCAGAACAGTGTGATCAACCGGACACCAATTTACGGTAGAAAGCTTTTTATATACCAAGCCGCGCTTGTAGAGCTCGCCGAAGAATTTTTGTTCCCAGCGATAATACTCCGGCCGGCAGGTTGCAATTTCACGCGACCAGTCATAAGAAATACCCAGGGACTTAAGCTGCTTCTTCATATAATCGATATTAGCGTAAGTCCATTCGCTAGGCTGACGGTTATTTTTAATGGCTGCATTTTCAGCAGGCATACCGAAAGCATCCCAACCAATAGGAGCCAACACATTCTTGCCTTGCAGACGTTGGAAGCGGGCAATAACATCACCAATGGTGTAGTTACGTACATGTCCCATGTGCAGACGTCCTGAAGGATACGGGAACATTACCAAGCAATAATATTTTTCGCGATTGGGATCTTCCTTAGCCTGGAAGGTTTGATGTTCTTCCCAATATTTTTGAACCCTAGGCTCAATTTCCTGAGGGTTATAGGCAGCTTTGTTAGCAGACATCAACTGTTGCTCCGATTATTTTTAAAAAATCTCGAAATTATTTACGAGCTTAAAATGCAAAATGATCACTTATTTTGCCACATATTAAAAAACTTTGTGAGAATTTTAGCAAAAAAAGATCTGATCCAGCGGCTTTAGCTGCGAGTTTTAATAGGTTTATTTATAAGTATTATAATTTGGTGCATTTTTATTAAATAGCATCTTCTTTTTTAAAGAAGGCTGAAGGCATTCTCTGCAAGACTGGTTTTGATGCATTAATAAAAAAGGGGGAAGGCTGCTAGCTTGCATGAAGCTCTTATCAGCGTTCCCCATGAAGTTTTCCAATACGAGGAAGTATCAGACAGAGATGTTTAAATTTTTTTAAGCCTTAACCTCATTGTCAAAAACTCCTTTTTCAAAGAAATCTTTGCAATTTTCCAGGGTAGTAGTAACAATATTTGTCATAGCTTCGCGGGTGAAGAAAGCCTGATGAGAGGTAACTAATACATTGTTATAGCTTAAAAGATGAGACAGCTTATCATCAGTGATGACCTTATCGGATTTATCCTGATAGAAATAGGTGCGTTCGTCCTCATATACATCAAGACCTGCCGAGCCGATCTTGCCTGACTTCAGGCCGTCAATCAATGCCTGAGTATCTATAAGCGGTCCGCGGCCGGTATTGATAATCATTACGCCAGGCTTCATCTTAGCTACAGCATCGGCATTGATAAGATGAGTATTTTCTGCAGTGAGCGGGCAGTTTAGTGAAATTACGTCAGCATTGGCATACAGCTCATCTAAGCTTACATATTTTATGCCGGCGCTTTGAGCATAAGCCGCATCAGGATAGATATCGTAGGCTAAGATATTCATGCCAAAGCCTTTTAGAATTTGGATCAGGATGCGGGCAATTTTACCGGTACCGATAATGCCTGCAGTCTTGCCGTGCAGATCAAAGCCCATAAGTCCATTTAAAGTGAAATTGCCGTCACGAGTACGTAAATAGGCTCTATAGGTTTTACGATTTAAAGACAGCATTAAGGCTACTACGTGCTCGGCAATTGCATATGGAGAGTAGGCCGGAACTCTTACAACATGCAAGCCTAAATCTGCAGCAGCTTTCAGATCAACATTGTTGAAGCCCGCGCAGCGCAGAGCAATTAATTGGACGCCGTTTTTAGCGAGGATTTCTAAAACTGCGCGATCGGCTCTATCGTTAACGAAAATACAGACGGCTTTAGCGCCTAAAGTCTGAGATGCATTATGAAGATCTAAGAAAGAACGGTGATACTGTAAGGTGAAGTTATAATTTTTACTTTCATTGATTTCAGTAAATAGATGGCGATCATAGCTGTGAGTGCCGAAAAAAGTAATCTTTTCAGACATAAAATCCTCCACTTTATTTGTTCGTATAGCCTAAACTTAAAACGTAAGCTTTAGTATGGCAATCTATATTTAAAGGGTTATTGTAAATATGATGTAACTTATTAAATTTAAAGGAATTATACTAATTATGAGCTGCTTTTATTTTGTGCATTTTGTCTATTATACCAGATTGTGCTTAATTTGCGAGTTAATTTTACAAAATTATTATAAGCAAAATAGTCAGATATAATGAGTGCTTTTTTGCTATTCATGCGCAAAGAGTAATTGTTAAAAAATTTAGAGCAGACTGACTATTTGTTTAAAAGTTAAAGAAAAATAGTAAAATAAGTAAAGTTAGCTTTGAATGAATAGTTAAATAAAAAGCAATCTATCGGGTATCAAAGATGAACAATTTTAAGAAAGCTGTACTGGGACTAGGTTTATTAGCATTTACATCAATAGCTACGGCCCATACTCAATATACTTTAAAGGCTGGTGAGCGTCTTTATGGTGAAGAGCAGGTCTACAATATCGAGAGAGCTGGGACTACTACTTTAGAGTATGTAGCTGCTAAATACTCCTTGGGCTTATCTAATATGATCGAAGCTAATCCTGAGGTAGATCCGATTGTTCCTCTAAAGGGAACCTCGCTTATCATCCCTAACCGCTTAATTCTGCCTGATACAGTCCATGAAGGCATTATCTTAAATACTGCAGAGATGCGTTTATTTTATTACCATGATAATGTCGTTGAGGTTTATCCAATCGGCATTGGACAGCTAGGCAAAGACACTCCTAAAAATTGGATCACAAAGGTTGAGCGCAAAAAAGCCGGACCTACTTGGACGCCTACTGCCGCTATGCGCGCTGAATATGCAGCTCAAGGCGAGATTTTACCTGCAGTAGTTCCTGCAGGACCTGATAATCCTATGGGTCTTTATGCTATGTATATTGGCCGGCTTTATGCTATTCATGGAACTAATGCCGAATTCGGCATCGGCTTACGCGTAAGCCATGGCTGCGTGCGTCTGCGCAATGAGGATAATGAAACCTTATTTCATAAAGTTCCGGTAGGTACACGCGTGCAATTTATAAATCGTGCAATTAAATACACAACCGAGCCTGACGGCAGCATTTACATTGAAGTTCATCAGCCGCTTTCTCGTTCTGAGGCTGAATTTGAAAACTTTGACAGCAATGTTCCGTTTGAATTTACTCAAGAAGATTTGGATTTCTTTAAAAATCCTGAAATCGATCAGGATATTTTAAGACAAGCCCTGCATGAGCGCTCAGGACGTCCTGTACTATTAAACCCTGCTAAATTTTAGGATATGCGGTGTTAAAAAAGAGTGTCATTGTTTTTTTAGCTCTCACCTCAGCCTTAGCTAATGGGGCTGAGGAGCTTGACAGCGTCGCATTGCCTAATCTTTTGTTTCAAGCCACAGAAGCATCAGGCAGGCTGCAGCGCAATGGCAATATTTTTGAAATCGTCAATTATGCAGATTCATCAGACAGTAAAAGCCCTTATGTACCTAAACAGGAGAAAAGCCTGGAAAATTTAAATGCAGAAGTAATAAATTATGAGAATATCTCATTGATTATGCTGTCTAAGATTTTCCCGTCGAATGTCATCTCAAAAGAAAAAATTAAACTGCCTTTTATTTTTTATGAAAAAAAATCTAAAGAGCAGTTTAAGCTATCTGATGGCTTTTATAAGGAAGGAGCATGCAAGGGCTTAGGCTTTTTTGAGGCTAAATATAAGGATAAATGCATAAATTCAGGCTATGAGCCTTTATTTGAGGCCTCCACAGATCTTTTAATCAATAAAAATCTTTTAAATTATTACCTGTATCGCAGCCTGCCTAGATTATTTGGCTTTAGAAGCTATGCGTCATCTGAAGGCTTTTCTGAGGTTCTCTCTCCTGTAGATAAGCATCTTTATTCATCAGAGCTCAAGCGCAGCATCAAAGAGCAGGAGCCCTTTGCTGAGATTTTCCCTAAGTGTAAAAATCCAGACTGCAGGATTTTTGAGTTTAAGTCAGAATCACTTGAGCATTTGAAATATGCCAATAATAAAGATAATGCAGAAGCAAATTTACCCTTATATACAATTATAAATAAAGACGGCAGCTGCGAGTTTAAGCTGCGCAATACGCTTTTGTCTGACAGCGACTTTGTCAATTATGATTTTTATTCGGAAATTGAGCTTGCGGCCTTGCAGGATTTGGGCTTTGATATTATCCCGCAGATTTATTACGGCAGCAGCATATATAGTTCAGGAAGCAGAGCTCAGATACAAAAAATTGTTTTAAATAAAGGTTATTTTTCTTGGGACGACATTCTTAAAATTTATGATGAGGAGAAGATTTCCTCAATTCCCCTGAGTATCGGTACACATATTTACGGCAATTATAATGAGGTAAGGCAGCAGGCTTCAATTGCATCTGTTGGTTATGGATCCACTGGCGTGCGTATTGATGGAGCAGGAAATAGCTTTATTCTGCCTAAGCAGTCTGTCATTATTGAAAACGGCATTAATTCTACGGGCATCGCGGTTAATTACGGTTCAAATTCTAAATTGGATATTGACGGCTTTGTTTCAGCAAATCGCAGAGGCGGTATAGCCGTAGCTTTGGATTTTAAAGAAAATATGCGTTCTGATGACTACGAATATCAAGGTTCATTTGTACGAGTTAGGATTGATGATTATAACAATAAAGAGCTTTCAAGGGAGAAAGCTGCGGCATTAGAGGTGCCTGAAGAGCTTAAAGGCCCTTTAGTGTCGGTAATGAATGTTTCCGGAACTTTAATCGGCAAGCAGGCTGCTATCTATATTGGTGATACTGCCTGGGTAAGAGAGATTAATTTTTCAGATAGAGCGACGATTAAGGGCGATATTATCAGCGATTACTCTCCTTATATTGATGGAGAGTGGATTTATCTCGCTAAGAAGGATCAAGACTTACTGCCAGCACGCTTTCAATTAAAGCCCAGAAGCAATTTCCTCGATTATAAAGGCAATAAAAGCTTTTTTGAGAAATTGAGCACTAACTTAAATTTTGGCGGCACGGATTATATTTCTTTAGATAAAGATGTAAAGGATCACCCTAACAGAGCTGATACTAAGGCTCTGATTGATATAAACGGCGATATTAAAGGCAGGGATCTTATGCTCAATGTTTTAGGCGGAGTTACCTTAGTAAAGGGACGCATTGAGGTTAAAAGCCTGACTATTTCTAAATCATCGCTGCATTTATCTTCTAAGGATAAAGATGAGCATACAGTTGATTTTCTTTATCTTGATAATGGGGCTGCGCTGAATTTAGCAGATGGTCGCAGCAATATAATTAATGTCAATAAGAATGCTTTTATTGCGCAGAATTCGGTTATAAAAGTTGATACTGACGAAGACGGCAATATTTTAGATAAAATTGTTGTCAAAAGATCTTTAGCTACCAATACAGGTCAAATTCATATTGAGCCATGCGTAAGCTATGCTCAGCTTAAGCAGTTTAATGCTGATCCTAAGGCGCTTTTAAATTATGTTTCCAAGTTTGTAGCTAATGCTAATACTATTTTGGCTCCTTATAAAATCTCAGCGTATTTCCCCACCTATCTTTGGCATAAGTCAGGTATTATGGGGCGTAAGATTAAATGCACCGCCAGAGGATGCCGAATTGGAGATTTTGTCGGCTCGCGCAAAGACATGTTTTATGACAAGCTGCCTTTGTGGAGAATTTATTTAAGCTTAGGCGGCTGCGTAGCTTTAGCTTTTGCTACAGTGTTATTTAGACATAAGATTAAAGGTCCGACTAGGAAGAATATTCTATAAGCTTATAAAAAAGCTCGCTTCAAAAAATGAGGCGAGCTTTATGTTCAAAGCTGGATGCTTTAGATGAGATTCATGCCTAAAGCCTTACATTCTTTGCGCATTTCCTCAGGCCAGATGCTTGCCTGAATTTCGCCGATGTGAGCCTTATGCAGAAGCACCATGCATAAACGGCTTTGACCGATACCTCCGCCGATAGATAAAGGCAGCTCATCGTTTAAGAGCTTCTTATGGAAATAAAGTTCCTTACGCTCGTTTTTATTTTCAATATCGAGCTGACGCAATAGAGCTTCCTTATCTACGCGAATGCCCATGGAAGAGAGCTCAAAGGAGCGGTTTAAAATTGGATACCAAATTAAGATATCGCCGTTTAGACCTACCTGGCCTTCTTCATTAACAGTTGACCAGTCATCATAGTCTGGAGCGCGGCCATCATGCTTTTCACCGTTTGAAAGCTTAGAGCCGATGCCGGTTAAGAATACAGCGCCGTATTTTTTGCAAATTGCATCTTCACGCTCTTTAGGGGTTTTATCTGGAAACATCTGCAATAGATCTTCACTATTTACAAAGGTAATATTTTCAGGCAAGAACGGCTTTAAGCTTGGGAAGGCTTCGCAGGCTAGGTATTCAGTTCTTAAAATAGCACTATAGATTTGATTTACGACTTTCTTTAAGAAAGCTAAGGTGCGGTCTTCTTTGCCGATTACGGCTTCCCAGTCCCATTGATCAACATAAAGAGAATGGAGATTATCTAATTCCTCATCAGCGCGAATGGCGTTCATATCAGTATAGATGCCGTAGCCTTTGGCAATTTTATATTCAGCTAAAGATAAACGCTTCCATTTAGCTAATGAATGCACAACCTCAGCCTGAGCATCTTTAAGGTCTTTAATCGGGAAGGTTACAGCACGCTCAACGCCATTAAGATCGTCATTGATGCCTAAGCCTTTTAAAACAAACAAAGGTGCAGTGACGCGACGCAATCTCAGCGAGGTTGCAAGATTAAGCTGGAAAAAATCCTTAATTAATTTAATGCCATGTTCAGTTTGGCAAGGATCTAAAAGAGCCTGATAGTCAATTGGTTTTATTACTTTACTCATAGTTTTTAATCTAGTTCTTTTATAAAAAAATCGAATGGCTTTTAGTATATCATTCTAGTTCAAAGCATTGCGGGCTTTATCGATCTGAGTGAAAAATAAAGTTAAGATTTTTTCTTTTTTTGTAAAGAACG
>ULSM01046497.1_pt1 | contig 10368 bp, 9 predicted proteins | sample 1956381 | NCBI WGS metagenome assembly ULSM01 (sample SAMEA4835710, study PRJEB28245) | human gut metagenome | biome: gut microbiome; material: fecal sample | place: Denmark | collected 2008 | reverse complement strand
GATACCCAGACGAACCCGGCCACATCTTCGTGACACCGGAAGAGTTCGAGGCCGCCGGCCCGATGTGTGCGTTCACCATCTACAATGGCTACCGCTACGGGGTGCCGCAGTCGGTCGTTGACAACAGCGACATCTACGTTATCGACCCTGCGGGCATTGCCTATATGCAGCACAGCTACAAGGGCAGCAAGGGCATCGTGGTAATCGGCATTTGGGTGCCCGCCGAGGTGAGAGCGGAACGTATGGTTGCCCGTGGAGACAACCCGGACGAAGTCGATGCGCGTATCAGGTATGACAGGTCGGCATTCAAGACGCTGCACCTCATGTCAGATGCGTGGTTCCGAAACGTGGATCTGGATGTGACGGCCAGAGCTGTATTTTCCTACATCGTAGAAATGGAGGGCTGAGTGTGAGCAGACAGAAAATTGAGCGGCGCTACCATAAGATGCAGGCAGACGCAAAAGCGTTCGGTGCGGAGCTTCTGACTGAGGAGAGCATTTTCATTGACGATGACCACCTCGATTGTGTGTGGTACGGAGGCTACATCGGCGGTCTGAAGTACAAGGGCTACGAGGTGTCCATCGAGGTTCATGGCGACGTCGAGATTACCGGCTTCATGAACGGCCGCGATTTCCTGTATAAGAACAAGCAGAACACCGGAGCGATGAATATGGCAGCGTCCGATACCCTGAGAACCACCTTCAAGAGCGATTCGGAGCTGTGGGACGCCCTCAATGCAGACGAAGAGGCTGAAAACAAGGTGGCCTTTGAGAACAATAGCTGGATCGAGGCATTTGTGAAAGACCCGAAGGGGCATTGGCACGGGTCGAGCGTCGTGGATGACGCGGATGACGTGCTGGACGCCTGCGGAGGTATTTCTGGATGGATCGACTGGCTCAACGAGAACTACATCAAGGAGGACAAGGCATGAGCAAACACATCACTCGGGAGATTTGGGCAGCGGCCGGGGACTTCTACAAAGCAGCCCAGCCCGGAGACACGGTGGACGAGCAGATCGTCAATGACTTCCGAGACTGCGTCCCGCCGGCGTCGATGTCGAGCGGGTATCTGCAGGTGGGCGAGGCATACGACCACATGGTAGACGAGAACGGCCGATGGCGCCCGACGTTTATGACGTTCGCCTACAAGGACGGCGCCTGGGTCTACTGCGGATGCTGCTTCCACGGCGAAACCGTTCACCGTCAGCGTATTTGAATACCTGTATCGGGGAGTAAAAGACAGGAAAAGAGACAAAAAGAGAGTAACAAGAATTGATGGAGAGCAAACGGGATTGAAGTTCACCATCAACCTGTATTATCGTGTAGCATAGAAAATCTGGAGAGTCCGAGGGGGACAAGAAATCCAGACGAAACGGAAAGACAACAAGGAGGTTCAACGCATGAGCAAGATACTCTTCACTTCGGAATCGGTCACGGAAGGCCATCCCGATAAAGTTTGCGACCGCATCTCTGACGCGGTGCTCGACGAGGTCATGAAGCATGATCCGAATGGCCGTGTGGCCTGCGAGACCTGCTGCACAACCGGCATGGTGCTGGTCATGGGCGAGATCAGCACGGAGCATTACATCGACTTCGCCGGTATCGCCCGCGGCGTCCTGAAGGACATCGGCTATGACAGCCCCAAGGCGGGCTTTGACGGCAACACCTGCGCGGTCATGGTCGCCATCGACGAGCAGAGCCCCGACATCGCAATGGGAACCAACGACGGTGTCGGCGGAGCGGGGGATCAGGGAATGATGTTCGGCTACGCCTGTAACGAGACACCGGATCTGATGCCCCTGCCGATCACGCTGGCGAATAAGATGGCATACCTGCTGATGAAGAAGAGAAAGGACGGCACGATCCCTCACATCCTCCCCGATGGCAAGACACAGGTGACGGTGGAGTATGACGAGGGGGGCAACCCGGTACGGGTTGACACCGTCGTCATCTCTACCCAGCATGAGGAGTGTGTTGCCCCTGAGGATCTGGAGGAACCCCTGAAGGAGCACGTCATCAAGCCCGTCCTCGACGAGCTGCTGACCTACCAGCCCGATATGGACGTTGGCACCTATAACCTGTTCGTCAATCCCACGGGCCGTTTCGTCAAGGGCGGCCCCGCCGCAGACTCGGGCCTCACCGGACGCAAGATCATTGTGGACACCTACGGCGGCTATGCCGCGCACGGTGGCGGTGCCTTCTCTGGTAAAGATCCCACTAAGGTTGACCGCTCCGCAGCGTATGCGGCCCGCCACATCGCAAAGAACATCGTGGCTGCCGGCATCGCTGATAAGTGTCAGGTTCAGCTCGCCTATGCAATCGGCGTACCGCAGCCCGTGAGCATCCGAGTCGATACCTACGGCACCGGCAAGTACGCCGAGAATAAGATCTGCGACGCCATCGAGGCCGTCTATGATCTGACCCCCAGAGGCATTATCAACTGGCTTGACCTGCGCAAGCCCGTCTACAAGAACACTTCCGCCTACGGCCACTTCGGCAACGTCATCGGCGAGGAACGTACTTGGGAGAAGACGGACACTGCAGAGAAGTTGCTCGACGCCATCAAGTAAGCGCAACAGACCCAGCAAGGCGCTGCTTGGTGAGAACCCATGAGTATCACAACCATACGGCGCCTGAGGGCCTGAAACCTGCATCGAAATCGCCACGACGGCGGTACGGTGAGGCGGAGGGCCATCGGCTGGGTATGTGTCACCCCTAAAAAGGGATTTCACAGCCTGCCGCAGCGAGGCGCGAGGCATCCGAACAAGGTCACAAAAATGCGTAGCGACACCGTAAAACCTTGCTTTAGGTAGGCCGTATGGTACAATAAAGTAAAGATATTCAGGAGGCAATCACATGGCAATTATGACAGGTCGGTATAGCAACAAGGAACTCCGAAACGATGGGTATTATCCCGTCGGCATCAGCGTCGGCAAGCCCAGATTTTCAACTGGGTACGAGATCCGCGAGCAGTGCTACGCGCTGGCTCCGCGGTACGATATGCTGAAGCTGGGCTATGAGGAGTACAAGTCCGAGTATTTCAAGAAGCTGGATAAGATTGGCGTCGATAAGATTATCGGCATCGTCCAGCGGCTTGACGCCAAGGCTCAGGAGGAAGACAAGAAGCTGGTTCTGCTTTGCTTCGAGGACATCCGCAAGCCTGAGAACTGGTGCCACCGCACGTTGTTCGCGGAGTGGTGGCTGGCCCACACCGGCGAGGTCATCGAGGAGATGCCTGAGGCTGACGCTGTGAAGCAGCCCAAGGCGGCACAGCCGCCCGAAGAGAAAGTTGAGCAACTGAGCCTGCTGTAACAGGCAGGCCGGTGATGTGCGGTGGCGGAATAGGTAGACGCGGCAAGGGTATGCGGCGCAGAAGGGCACAACAGAACGCAGACCTATTGGGGTTAAGTAGCTACCTCGGACGGGAAGAAAGCACGTTGTACGCTGCCTGCGCTATGCGGGGTGACAAATCCCCGCCCGCACATCAATACCCGGAACTGGTGAAAGAGCATCACGCCCTCTATCCTTGAGGGAGTTCCTACCTCGCAAGTAGGGTTCCGGTCCATATACGGGCGAATGTTCCAAGGCTGGCGATGCGGTCTCCAAAACCGCGTGTGGTGGGTTCGATTCCCAACCGTCCGTGCCATAGGCCCCGACCATCGGGGCAACATCCGGGAATAGTGAAAGGTATCACGCTCGGCATCCTGTCGAGAGTTTCCGCCCCGCAAGCGGATTCCCGGTCCATATCCGGGCTTGGTGAAAGTGCATCATTCCTGCCTCCCCGGCAGGCGTTCCAGCCTCGCAAGCTGGGGCCCGGTCCAGAATACGAGAAAGGCAGTCGGAGAACCGGCTGCCTTTTCTCTTGCATCGAGGAGTGACTCCATGAGGAAGATCGGACTGATCGTAGCAGTCGAGGAAGAGGCCATGCGCCAAAAATACGGTGAAGGCTACGATTTGAACGACGGCTACGGCACAGTGCTTTATCAAACCGCCAAAAGCCAAGTCTACGCCCTGTATAGCGGCGCAGGTGAGATTTTCGCGGCCGCCGCAACACAATACCTTATCGACCGCTACGAAGTCGCTGCGGTTCTTAATTACGGCGTAGTGGGAGGCTGCAGAGAAGACCTGATGGCCGACGAGCCTTGCCTCGTTGACTGCGTGGTGCATTGGCAGTACGACCTATCCGACGTGGACGGTGTGCCTGTTGGTCAATACATGGAATACTACCCAGACCGGCGGCTCCAGACCGATGAACGGCTCATGGAGATGGCAAGCCGAGTGTTCCCGAACCTGCGTCATGTGTGCTGCGCCTCTGGCGATAAGTTCATGGGCAAGGCGGAGGAGAAGCTCTGGCTCAACAAAGAGTTCGGCGCGGATGTGTGCGACATGGAAGCAGCGGCGATCCTGCTGACCTGCGACCGCAACGACGTTCCGTGCCTGATGGTGAAAACGGTAGCCGACAGCGTTAGGGGTGGCGCTGCGGAATACTGGAATGAGAAGGGCAGGACAGCGATGACCTGTCTGGACATCGTCGATAAGCTGATCGACGAGATGTAAGTGAAGACCACGTCTGAGAGGTGACGGCCGCAAGGCCGCCGCCTCTTTTTCGTGTTCTCGAAACCGATAGGAGGTCAGTACAATGGCGTTTTTTATGGACCCCGGAGCGATGTTCCTCGGGTGCCTGAACGGTGTTGAGCAGAAGTTTTTGATTGAGCTCATTAAGACCGCTCGGCGTTCTGGGTACACGCGGTTCGTAGAGCCATGCGCCGGTACATTCGCTATGGCAAATCTGGCAATCCAGTCGGGGTTCAAGCCTGAGCAGATCGAAACCAGCGACGTGAACATGATGACCTCGGTGATGGGCTACGCCATCACGGGCCAGTCTCTCGAACCGCTGCAGATCCACGCGCAGGGCTTCTCCGATGAAGAACTGTTAGACCCAGCCGTGGCCCTGTACGCGCAAATCTATCTGCGGACATCGAAGAGCGCAGGGAATGAGTATTTCCACAACATCCTGCGCGACCTGCACGACAGGCGTGAAGAGCACATCGAGAGCATCCGCCGACAGCTTGAGGCCACGAAGAGCCTGCTCGGCGGCATGAGCTACCGCCCGCTGGATATGTGGGATCATCTCCGCGAGGTGAAAGATGACCCGCATACGATCATCGTGGCGAACCCGCCGACGTACTTTGCCGGCTATGAGAAGTTCTACGACACGCAGGGCAAGATGACTTGGAAAGAGCCGCCCTACGGTATGTTCGACCCTGAGACCGGACACCAGCAGCTCTACGATATGATGATGGACGCCCCGGCCCTGCTTCTGTGCTATCAGAAGAAACGGGCAGGTGAGGCCGTCGGCCACACCATCTTTGCCCGCTCTGGGACACGCGCTGACCTGAACTCGTACATCACGACGAACAGGGAAGAGGAAGCCGTGGCCCTCGCCAAAGGGAAGAAAATCAAGCGCCCTCAGGAGGGCAAGCTGGAGCCTCTGAAATGCAGTATGCTCCCGCTCGACTATGAGATCACAGAGGACAGCGACATCCGAATTATCCAGATCGCCGGCGCCAACGCGCAGTATTACCGGATGCTCTGGACGCACAACTTCGTCGGCTCACAGGCGACCTACAACCGCGCCGTCCTGATTGACGGCTATGTGGCCGCGGTCTTCGGCATATCGAAGATGGCCGCGGACTCCATCTTTGTGTGGTACGTCATGAAGGCACCACACAAGCTGTACCGCCTCGGCCGCCTCTGCTATATGCTGGCCCAGAACCAGAGCTTCGTGGACACGCTGCTCGACGACATCGACCAGGAGAAGGTCACGAAGATGCGGACAGCCATGCTCACGAAGTACGCCGAGAACAAAGAGGTTCGCGGCATCATGAAGCTGGTCAACCGGCAGGAGGACGCGAAGAACGGGTACAAGCTGACCTATGAGGCCGCCCTTGTGGCTGGCCGTGACGAGAAGGCTACGTTGGCCGAATGGCTGAGGAGGGAGAAACAATGGCAGCAGAAGAGAGCACAGCAATGAGCTACGAGAAGATTTACGACATGGGCACTGGCCTGATTATTGCCAAAGTCCAGCTCGATAAGGTGCGGGAGCAGGACATCAACGCCCGCATCATGAAGAAGGAAATGCAGGATCAGCTTACCGCGAACATCAAGAACCGCGGCCAGCTTGAGAGCCTGCCCCTGCTGGTGGAGAAAGACGGCGTTCTGGAGATTATCTCCGGTCATCACCGCATCAAGAGCGCCCGAGCCGCCGGCATGAAGGAGATTATCGCCATCATCGACGTGAGCGGTCTGTCCCGCTCCAAGATCGCGTCGAAGCAGTTGGCCCACAACGCCATCAGCGGCTTCGATGACCCGTCCATCCTGCGCGAGATCTGCAAGATGCTTGACGACGTGGACGATATGCTGGAGAGCTATATCGGCAAGGACATCATGGAGGAGCCTCTGGAGCAGTACGATAAGCTGCTGTCCCCGGCGGTGCATTTCGACTTCAAGAACATCACGTTTTCGTTCCTGCCCCATCAGGTGAAGGATATGGACGCGCTGGTGAAGAACCTTGAGTCCTCGGCCCCCGAGATTATCGGTGTCGCGCCCTACGAGCAGTGCAAGCAGTTCATCGAGGCGCTGGCCCGCTACCAGAAGTTCTCCGACATCCGCAACGTCGGCGCCGCCATCCACTCCATGATCGAGAGCGTCACGGAGAAGATGGACGAGGTCGGCTTCAAGGACGACGAGGAGTGGACGTATCTGACGAAGATTTTCGGCAGCAACGCCATCCCTGCGGAGTCTGCAGCTACCATTACGAAGGCCATCAAGAAGGCCGAGAAGGACGGTGCCATCACGAGCAAGAACCGTTGGCAGTTGATCGAAATGCTTGCCACCGAATATCTGGCAGGAAAGTGAGTGATGTGATATGCCGGCCCTCAGCAAGTACAATCCCGAATACCACGACGATTGGGCTTGGTCGCTGGCAATCAAGGGAGCCACGAACGACGAGATTGCCGAGGCTTTCGGCATCTCGACGCGCACCTTTATTCGCTGGAAGCAGGAGCATGAGAGTCTGAACGACGCAGTCGAGCGAGGAAAGAACATCGCCGACTCTAAGGTCGAGAAGGCGCTTTATCAAAGGGCTTTGGGCTACCAGATTACCGACACCGAGAAAACGATTGACATGGATAAGGACGGCAACCCGAAGCCCGTCCGCATCAAGAACACGACGAAGAACATAGTGCCAGACACTATGGCAATTATGTATTGGCTGAACAACCGCAAGCGTACCCAGTGGGCGCAGCGGCAGGAAGTCGCCCTCTCCGCCGGCGATGATTCCGAAGATGTTCTGATCTATCTCCCCGCGAACGGCAGGGACGATGGCGACCAGCAAGAGTCCTGAGAGAAAAGTCCGTGTGCTGAAGCCGCAGTTCGGCCCGCAAGAGAAGTTTCTTGCGACCCCTGCGGACATCTGCATCTACGGCGGAGCGGCCGGCGGCGGCAAGACCTACGGCCTGCTGCTGTCGGCGTTGAGATACAAGAATGTCAAGGGCTTCGGCTGCACGATCTTCAGGAAGAACTACAAGCAGATTTTCGCCCAAGGCGGTCTGTGGGATGAAGCCCAGAAGATGTACCACGGTATCAACGGGGCACAGCGCAAAATCTCAGACGGCACATGGTCGTTTCGAGATAAGGACGGCAACGAGGTTTCCAAGGTGTCATTCGCGCACATCGAGCGTTCGGAAGAGCTGGACAACTGGCAGGGCGCTCAGATCTGCGAGATCGGCTTCGACGAGCTGACGCATTTCAGCGAGGAGATTTTCTTCTATATGCTGTCCCGTAACCGTTCGACCTGCGGCGTCAGGCCGTTCGTTCGAGCGACCTGCAACCCTGACGCTGATAGCTGGGTTGCGAAGTTCATTTCGTGGTGGATCGACCAAGACACCGGCTACCCCATTCCTGAGCGTTCGGGCCTCATTCGCTACATGATTCGGCGTGACGAGGTCGTTTACTGGGCGGACACCAGAGAGGAACTCTGGGAACGCTTCAATCTGACAACACCGGAAGAGAAGAACGAGCCGAAGTCGGTGACGTTCATCATGTCTTCCGTGTACGACAACCAAGAGCTGCTGCGTATCGACCCCGGCTACCTGTCCAACCTGAAGGCACTGTCGGTCATCCAGCGTGAGCGGCTTCTCAAAGGCAACTGGAAGATCAGGGCCGCCGCCGGCCTGTTCTTCAAGAGAACGCAGCTCGGCGAGATCCTGACCATCATGCCGCAGGACGTCATCCAGTGGGTTCGTTGCTGGGACTTGGCGGCAACCGAGAAGACCGAGAACGGCGACCCGGCCTACACCGCTGGCGTCCTGATGGGCAAGCGGAAGAATGGCAGATACGTCATCGCGGACGTCATCAACAAGCAGATGAACGCCTCCGATGTGCGAAAGACGATAAAACTGACCGCTCAGGCAGATCGTGCGGCGTATAAGCGCGTCCGCATCCGCCTGCCAAAAGACCCCGGCCAAGCCGGTAAAGAGCAGGCAGAGTCCTACATCAAGTTCCTGTCTGGCTTCGACGTTACGGCCGTCGCTGAAAGCGGCAGTAAAGAGGCCAGAGCCGAGCCTATGGCCGCACAATGGCAGGCCGGCAACTTCGACATCATGTATGGCGAGTGGAACGAGGCGTATCTTACGCAGCTTGAGAACTTCCCGGATGGAAAGTTCAAGGATATGGTCGATGCAAGCGCCAACGCATTTGCGGAGATCGAGACGAAGACGGCGTTCAACGTCGGCAACCTGATTTGAGAACAAGCAGAAAGAGGTGAGAGGGTATGGACGACAGACGCAAAGACCAAGCCGAGCGCATCGTGAAAAGGTACGCCCACCTGATCGAGATGCAAGCTGGCAAGGCCGTTCGCCCCTACCGAGCCGACGGCTATGTGAACATGATGAACAAGTACGGCACGAGCAAGGACACCACGGAAGGGTATCGGTTCCGCGCCGAACCCGTGGTTCCCGATGAACTGCTCACCATGTACTACGAGGGCAACGGCCTGTTTGCGAAAATCATCGACACGCCCGCAGAGGAGGCCATCAAGCATGGCTTCACGCTGGAGAGCACCAAAGATCAGAAGATTGAGGACTTCTACACGGAGGCCCTCGACGAGCTGGACTGGGAAGAAACGGCCATGACCGCCATCCGCTGGGCGCGGCTCTTCGGCGGCTCCATCGCTGTGATGATGATTAACGACGGCCGCGGCATCGACGAGCCTCTGGACTGGCGCAACATCCGGTCGATTGACGATATTCGCGTCTATGACCGCTCTGTGATCCAGCCCGACTACCAGAGTATGTTCTCCTACGACCCGCGTGACCCGTTCCGCACCAGAGGCTCCCGCCTCGGTATGCCTGAGTTCTACCATGTGACGAGCCGCACCGGCACGTTCACCGTCCACGACAGCAGGTGTCTGGTCTTCCAGAACGGCATCCTGCCCGAGAACACGACCAACTCGATTTACCAACTCTGGGGCATCCCGGAGTATGTGCGCATCAATAGAGCCATCCGCGACGCGGAAGTGGCCCACGGCAGCGCAACGAAGCTGCTTGACCGCTCTGTTCAGGCGGTCTACAAGATGAAGGATCTGGCCGCAGAGCTTGCCACCGAAGAGGGCGAGGACAGAGTCCTGCGCCGTCTGCAGACGATTGACATGGCCCGCGGCCTGCTGAACAGCATCACCATTGACAGCGAAGGCGAGGACTACGACTTCAGGCAGTTCCAGTTCAGCGGCGTCTCCGACGTCATCGACTCGACCTGCAACTTCCTGTCGGCGCTGACCTCGATTCCACAGACCATCCTTTTTGGCCGTTCACCGGCAGGCATGAACGCTACCGGCGACGCTGATCTGGAGAACTGGTACAACTATCTGGAGCGCATCCAGAAGCGCATGGTGAAGAAGAACCTGCGCTACCTGCTGTCGGTCATCTTCCAAGCTGGCGTCCGTACCGGCGAGGTCGATGAAGTGCCGAAGATCAAGGTGGAGTTCAATCCCCTGTGGTCGCTCAGCGACACGGAGCAGGCCGATCTTGACCAGAAGCGGGCGCAGACACAGTTCACCAGAGCACAGACCGCCCAGCTTTACATCGACAAGCAGGTTATCGACCCGAGCGAGGTTCGCGCCAAGCTGGCCGACAGCGAGGAGTTCGACGTCGAAAATATGCTCGACGAATACGACGACGAGGATCTGTTCCCCGACGAGCCTGCAGAGGGCGGTCAGGTTTCCGGTGACGTTGGGCAGAGCGTTTTCGAGCAGGGCCAGTTCGCTGACTATGCCGAGGGCACCAGCACCGAAGAGCACAAGAAAGACCCC
>ULSM01049911.1_pt1 | contig 10397 bp, 7 predicted proteins | sample 1956381 | NCBI WGS metagenome assembly ULSM01 (sample SAMEA4835710, study PRJEB28245) | human gut metagenome | biome: gut microbiome; material: fecal sample | place: Denmark | collected 2008 | reverse complement strand
CTCATAGAGAGGTAGAAGAAAACAAAAAATAGTGTTAAAATATAACTGAATATTTTTTTGTTAAAAGATTTAAGAAAACGGAAACAGGAGACAAAAACATGTTACTTATTTTGGCATTCAGCTTAGTTATTGCATCTGTATTCTTGATCATTTACAGAAAAAATAAAGATTCCATCTTATGGCTGGGACTTTGTACAAGTCTTATGTTGGAATTATGTGGTGTTATGCTTTTTATTGCAAAAAAAGGTGGCATTTCACAGGAAGTATTAACATTTCTGTATTTTTCAAGAAACATATATCGGAAGATGCAGTATTTCCTGATCACATTAGGTCAGCTGGGATATCTGATTGCCATAGGCAGGTCTCTGTTTCCGTTTTTTTTGCTGAGGATTGCAATGAATCATTCAATGCTTCCGGGACTTAGAAAGCGGAAAACATGGGTTAAATTATCAAGGGTCATACCGATCATGTCGCTGATTCTTTACTTTCCATCAGTTTATAGAATGATTGTTCATAACAGGGAAAGTATGCAGGAGATTATAGCAAAAGGAAATATGATCTGGATCAATCTATATCTGACAGTATCTGTGGTGATTTTATTAATCGAGTATTTTTCCATTTCAATTCTGTTTTTGAAGAGGCAATTTCAGCAGACAGTAATCTTTTTGGTGTCGATTTCGGCAATTTATCTTATTTACTATCATCAGGATCCGGGGCAGGTTTATCTCTTTTACGGGTATTCGATCGCATGGAATAGGGGAATCGGATATCTTCAGATTAATCCGTCTCTGGCAAGTTATATTATGCTTGTGATTGTAAATATCATTTGTGCTGTGCTTGGCTTTTACAGTCTATTTAAATATACAAAAGGTGATTATGAAGTTGCCATGACGGATGTTGTGATGGAACGGAAATTCGATACAGTGAGGGTAGGAGTTTCCATGTTCGTTCACAGCATGAAAAATCAGCTTCTTGCCAACAAGGTTATTTATAAAAGAATTGACCAGATTTACAATCAGCCGGAGCCGGATACGGTGAAGCTGAAAGAATGTATTGATGCACTCCGGGCTACAATCGATACAATGTTTACAAGAATTGAGGAACTGTACCGCAGTGTAAAATCTAATTCCATTACGATGATGCCGGTTAATATTCAGGAGATCATAGACACGACATTAGAACGGTTTCACAATAAATTTCCGGATGCGGGAGTGCGCATCCAAAACGAGGAAGTGTCTATGGTTCTTGCAGATAAGGATCATCTGTGTGAGGCAATCTATAACCTTCTGATCAATGCAGAAGAAGCCGTCATAGCTGCAGAACGGGGAGAAGATGGGCAGGTATGCTTAAAATGCAGGAATGAAAGATTATATACTTTGATCGAGGTCAGTGATAATGGACTTGGAATGTCAAAGAGTCAGATAAAGAAGATTTTCGATCCGTTTTATTCCAGCAAAAATTCTAACTATAACTGGGGAATGGGCTTATATTATGTCAGAGAGGTTGTAAAAAGCCATCTGGGTAAAATGAGAGTGGAAAGTACAGAGGGAAAGGGAAGTAAATTCTATATTTTAATTCCAAAGTACGAATAGATAACAGACAGGAGAAGAAAATGGCAGATAAGAAAAAGATTTTGATCGCTGATGATTTTCAGCTTTTAAGAGAGGATCTTACAGAATTGATCAACAATCAACGGGATATGGAGGTTGTAGGGACTGCTTCTTCAGGAAAAGAGATTGTAAATCTTGCCAGAAACACAGAGTATGATCTGATATTGATGGATATTGAGATGGAGACAATGAACGCAGGTATTTTAGCAACGCAGGAAATACGGGAGGCTGACCCGGAAGCCGGCATTATCTTTCTGACAGCACATGAGACCCGCGAGATGATCGTGACAGCCATGGGTGCAGGAGCACTTGATTATATTGTAAAAGGATGTGAGGATGAAGAAATACTTTACCATATCCGCTGTGCTCTCAAAGGGAATCCAATTATGTCAAATAAGATCCATGAGACTGTGATGCAGGAATATGCCAGACTTCAGCAGAGTGAGAAGAGTCTGCTTTTTTTCATAAATAATATTTCAAAACTTACTGCAACAGAACGTGAGATGATAAAGTTGCTTTTACAGGGGTATAAGGTACATGAGATTGCAGAAGCACGCAGTGTGGAGGTAAGTACGATAAAGACACAGATCAAAGGACTGCTCCGTAAATTCGGATGCAGCAGAACAAAAGAGATCGTGCAGATTATAAGAGAATTGAATATTGAACACTTGTTTTAAAATGAAATAACATAGCATTCGCACTGGTATTTAATGGGTGCGGGTGCTATAATATTTTAAATACTTAATTAAAATATTTAACAAAGGAGAAGGGGAATGAAACAACCAGATATTTTATTATTTATGAGTGACCAGCATGGGGCAGATTATTGTTCCTGGGGGGATGTAAAAGTGGACACTCCGACATTAGATGCTATAAGAAAAACAGGAACTGTATTTGAAAATACGTATACATCCTGCCCACTTTGTGTTCCGGCACGAATTTCTTTTATGTCATCTAAGCTGCCATCAGATACAGGGTGCTATGGTAATCAGGATGCGTTACCGGATATTACACCTTGCTTTACACATGCACTGGTTGCGGCCGGATATGAGACGGTTTTAGCCGGACGCATGCATTTTGTGGGGGAAGACCAGAGGCATGGTTTTACAAAACGTATTGCACCGGATATTACGCCGGTAAGCTGGACGGTACCGAAAGAAAAAATGGCACAGGAACGTGGAAATCTTATGGGGTGTCAGGGCGAACCATTCTGTCTGAATTATGTAGGTGCAGGGGAATCACCGGTAATGAACTATGACAAAATGGTAATTGAACAGGTATTGGAATATTTAGAGGAACCACACGAAAAGCCGCAATTTATTCTGGTGGGAACCTATGGACCACATTTTCCATATATTACGTCAAAAGAGATGTATCTCAAATATTACGACCGTGTAGAAAAACCATCTTTCTATGAACCGGAAGAAATCCCTGAGTACCTGCAGGATTTTGAATTGCAAAGTAGCCGTATGCGTGGGGAAGAGGCACGTTGGAAAGTGACAAGAGGAGCAAGGGCTGCTTATTGTGGTCTGGTCGAAATTATGGATTCACAGATTGGAAAAGTGAAAAAAGCCTTTGAAAAATATACAGAAAGGCACGGTACAGAAGGAATCTTTGGTTATTGTTCAGATCATGGAGATACATTAGGAGAACGACGTATGTTCGGTAAGCAGACTTATTATGAGAAATCTGCAAAAATTCCATTCCTTCTGACAGGATCTGGTGTGCCGGCAAATAAACAAATACAGGCATTGACAAGTATTATGGATATTGGACCTACAATTTGTGAACTGGCAGGAACAGAATATACATTTGGAGAAGGAAGAAGCCTTCTGCCTTATTTTGCAGTCGAAAAAAACACTGGTATAAATGATGAGGAACGCTGGAAAGACAATCCTCCGGAAGCAAGAGGAGAGTTGGAAATTGCTGCTGCAAGCGAACCGATCGTTCCGGGAAGCAGAATCATGAGGATTTAAACATATAAAGTGATAATAAGTGAACTATAAAAAGAACGCAAACGTTTGATAAATGTTTGCGTTCTTTTTTACGAAAACTGTGTTAAAATAAAGGCACAAAACAGAAGTATGTAATACATGATAGAACAATAAATCTGCAAGAAAAAGGAGAATACACAATGGGGCATAAGTTATATCTGGAATGTGGTTCCGGAATTAGTGGAGATATGTTTGTAGGAGCTATGCTTGATCTGGGAGCAGATCAGAAAAAAATGGAAGAGGCACTTCAAAGTCTTCCTGTAGATGGATTTAAAACGGAGATTACGAGAGTGAAAAAATCAGGATTGGATGCGTGTGATTTTAATGTTATTTTAGATCATGCACATGAAAATCATGATCATGATATGGAATATCTGCATGGAGATCATCATCATGCAGAACACCATCACGGCCATGAGGATCACCACCATGACGAACATCATCACCATGAGCATAGAAGCCCGGAGGATATTATTCACATTATCGGACATGCATCTATGACAGACAGTGCCAGAGAACTTGCATGCAAAATCGTAAAAATCCTTGCAAATGCAGAGGCAAAAGCACATGGTGTACCACTTGAACAGGTGCATTTTCATGAGGTCGGTGCGGTAGATTCAATTGTTGATATTGTTGCCGCTGCAGTATGTGCAGACAGTTTAAATTTTGATGAAGTTTATATCCCTCAGTTAAATGAAGGAAGAGGAATGGTGCGATGCCAGCATGGTCTGCTTCCGATTCCGGTTCCGGCAGTAGCGAATATTATAACAGATCATCATTTGAAATTGCATATTACAAATGTAGATGGAGAGTTAGTGACACCGACAGGAGCAGCGATTGCCGCCGCACTTCGCACGAGTGAACAGCTCCCGGAGCAGTTTGTGATAGAGAAAGTAGGAATAGGTGCAGGAAAAAGAGAATATGAATGTGTCGGGGTATTGCGTGCAATGATGATTGCCTGATCAGACAGCAGTATGAAAATATGAGAGAATGAAAGAAGGGGATTGCGCAAAAGCGATAGAAGCCAATTTTTGTGAGTAGTTACTGAAAGTAACCTGAAAATATTGTATGAAATGTAAAAAAAATATTTTGTACTGGACAAATTGAGCAGGAAGTGCTATTAATAAATTATCCATTAAGTTAAAACTTTTAATAAAGTATCGAGTACAACAATATATGCCCTAACATAATTGTTGAATTGCAATAGTGCATAGATTTCTGGCTGGAACTATCCGGATAGAAGTGATTAAAAGGAGAGAAAATGGAAGATAAGATGTTATACAAAGACCCTAGTCAACCCGTAGATGTACGTGTGGAAGATTTGCTTTCCAGAATGACACTGGAAGAGAAAGCTGCACAGCTGTGTGGAGACCTTGCGGCATCCTTTATTGTAGATGGTAAATTAAGTCATGAAGCTTTGAAAGAAAAATTTAAGGATGGACATGGAAGAATTACGCAGTATTCATTAGTTGGTCTCGTGAGTCCAAAACAGATTGCAGAGATTACCAATGAACTGCAGGATTTTTTTGTAAATGAAACCAGACTTGGAATACCGGTTGCGTTGCAGTCAGAGAATTTGTGTGGATACCCGGGAGCAGGCGGAACACTTTTTCCGGCTCAGATTAATGTTGGATCAACATGGGAACCGGAACTGGCAGAAGAGATGAGTTCGATCATTGGACAGGAATCCAGAGCAGTTGGAATCACATCTGCTATGAGTCCGGTAATTGACGTATCCAGAGATCCGAGATGGGGACGTACTTATGAAACATATGGCGAGGATCAGTACCTGATCAGCCAGATGGGTATTCATTACGTCAGAGGTATGCAAAATCAGGGCGTAAGCTGTATAGCAAAACATTTTCTTGGATATGCCGAGACACAGGCAGGACTTAATACTGCGACTACAAGATTAAATGACCGCGAATTATATGAAGTATTTGCGACACCTTTTGAAGCTGCAGATAAAGAAGCAGGTCTTGATGCAATGATGGCAAACTATGCAGAGATTGATGGACTGCCGGTAATTGATAATAAGAAAATTGCAAGAGATTTACTTCGTGACACTATGGGATTTGAAGGGATGCTGACATCAGATGGAGCGGCAGTATTAAAAACATATAACTATTTTAAAGTTGCAAACAGTTATATGGAAGCTGGACTTCTTGCAAAGAAAGCAGGATGTGATACAGAAATCCCGGTTGGTGCATCCTACCGTAATCTTCCGAATTACGTCAGAAGCGGAGAACTTGATGAAAAACTAATCGATGAATCAGTTAGAAGAATCCTTACAATTAAATTTAAGCGGGGATTATTTGAGAATCCATATTGTGAAATTGAAAAACTGGAAGAAGCAATGCGAAATGAGGAAAAAGAAGAGGTCAGCAAAAAAATTGCACAGGATTCCCTTATACTTCTTAAAAATGATGGTGTCCTTCCAATCAAAAAAGGAACAAAGATTGCTGTGATCGGACCGCATGCAGACAGCCTCCGTTATCCGGTAAGCGGATATACTTATCCTGCTTATATCGAGATGATGGATGCAGGAAGAAAAAACAATGCATCAGTAACATTCAATGGAATTGCAGATGAACAGGCTAAGGCAGAAAAAGAAAAGGCACCAAAAGGACCATTTGAAACACTGTTTGATATGCTGGATGAGGAAGATGTAAAACAGCTGGACGATATGAACGGAGTTTTGAGAACGCTTCACACTAGAAGCTTAAAAGAAGTACTTTCAGATAGATTTGAGACAGTTTATGCACAAGGATGCGATATTATCGGAACATCAGAAGAAGGATTTTCAGACGCAGTGAAAGCAGCAAATGAGAGTGATGTTGTTGTCATGGCATTAGGTGGAAACTGCGGATGGGTTAATGTGACAGGCGGTGAGGGAAAAGATCGTCAGTCATTGGAACTTCCTGGTGTTCAGGAAAAATTATTAGAAACGGTTGCTGCAACAGGAAAACCTGTCGTGCTTGTTTTATATGGACCGGGAATTTTTTCTGTTAACTGGGCAGTAGAAAATGTCGCAGGAATTGTTCAGGCATGGATGCCGGGACCATTTGCAGGTGAAGCTGTAACAAATGTTCTTGATGGAAACTTTAATCCTGGAGGTAAGCTGAATGTAACAATTCCTAGAAGTGCCGGACAGATACCGATTTTTTATAATCATAAAAACGGTTCCGGATATGCATCGGGAAGCGATGCTACGAGTGCAGCTATTTTCAGTGGTGGATATACGGATGGATTGGGAACGCCATTATATCCATTTGGCTATGGGTTGAGTTATACAGAGTTTGCATTGGATCATTTCAAAATTGAAAAGACCGAGATTCCGACTGATGGAAAAATCGAAGTTTCCTGCACAGTAAGCAATATAGGTGCTGTTGCCGGAGATGAAGTAGTACAGCTTTATCAGGCATTCCACGGAGCACATGTCGTAAGACCTAATAAACAGCTTGCCGGATTTAAACGAGTTCATTTAAATGCAGGTGAGACAAAGAAGATTACTTTCAATTTGGATACAGCACAGCTTGGATATTATGACGAAGAGATGCAGTTTGTTGTAGAACCGGGACAGCTTGATATTATGGTTGGTACATCTTCAGAAGATCTTCCGTTCAAAGAGACAATTAGTCTGACTGGCGAGAAAATTTGTGTTGCAGGTAAGAGAAGTTATACCTGTGAAGTGGAAGAAAAATAAAATATGAAAAAAAGACCGAATATTATTATATTTAATCCGGATGAGATGCGTTATGATGCGATGAGCCATATGGGAAATCCAGCAGCAGAGACGCCATTTTTAGATGAGTTTGCAGGGAAGGATGCAGTTTCTTTCAGGAATGCTTACTGCCAGAACAGTGTATGCGTTCCAAGCAGATGCAGCTTTTTTACCGGACTGTATCCACATGTGCATGGTCATCGTACAATGAGCAGTCTTCTTCATCCGGGTGAATCAAATCTATTTTCAGAATTAAGAGAAAATGGATACTATGTGTGGATGAATGACAGAAATGACCTGTTTGCCGGGCAGATCGAAGGATGGGCAGAGTCGAATGCAGATGAGATTTATTACTGTGGACAGGTAAAACCGGCACCACGGGCAGTAAACAGGCAGGGAGAACGAAACGCAGACGTATATTCGCACTTTAATGGGAAACTAGGAACAGATGAGTCCGGAAGAAACTATACATCAGATGATGAGGCTGTTGATGCAGCTATCAAAAAAATCAGAGGATGGGAAAAAGAACAGCCTTTATGTATGTTTCTTGGGTTAAATTATCCACATGTTCCATACCAGATTGAAGAACCTTATTTTTCTGCGATTGACAGATCTAAATTGCCGGAACGTATCCGCTACGAGGACTGTATCGGAAAATCCAAAATGCTAGAGCTTATTCATGAGTATGAGCAAATGGAAGAATATTCAGAAACGGAATGGAATGAATTACGTGCGGTTTACCTGGCAATGTGCAAAAAGGTAGATGAGCAGTTTGATAAATTATGCCGGGAATTAAAAAAGGCTGGAATGTATGAGGATTCTCTTATCATTTTCTTAAGTGACCATGGCGATTATACAGGAGACTATAGTGTGACAGAAAAATCACAGAACAGTTTTGAGGACTGTGTTGTGAGAGTGCCGCTTCTTATAAAACCACCTGTATGGGAAAAAACAGATCCTGGTATAAGTGATGCCATGACTGAACTGGTAGACTTTTATGCAACAGTTATGGACTATGCTGATATAAAGCCACAAAGGACACAATTCGGAATAAGTCTAAGACCTGTGATTGAAGATCGTAGAAATGAAAACAGAAAATATGTCTTCTGTGAAGGTGGCAGACTGCCGGAAGAAAAGCATTGCGACGAGTTTCATGTGTCCGGTCCAAATGGTCCATCAGAGAAATTCGCATATTGGCCTAAAATGAAAGCTCAGACGGATGATGAAGCCCATGCGAAAGCAACAATGATACGAAGCACGGAATTTAAATATGTAAGCCGTATCCTGGGATCAGATGAATTTTATGATCTCAGAAAAGACCCACAGGAAAAACACAATTGTATTCATGAAAAGTGTTATGAAACTGAAATTACAAAGATGCAGATTGCACTTATGAAATGGATGCAGGAGACGGCTGATGTTGTTCCGTATGAACTTGACAGTCGTTTTACACCGGAAATGTTATGGAATAAGGTGAAAAGAATGTGTCCGAAGGGAAAAGAGGGCGAAGTTTGACAAAAAATTAAAAGTGGCGTTACATTAGGACAATTAATGATGTATATGCAGACGATAAGAGCAGAGAAAACAGAATAATTCATTGAAACAGTAAAAGGCGTGATTTTTGTCACGCCTTTTACTGATCTTAACAAACGATATTAATAAACAATGCTGACATATATACAAATATCATACATTTTGCTTACAACAATTTGAAAATATGTTATGATAAATACAGTGAACGTACCGGAATATTGAGCCGGTTGAGATAAAATAATAGGAAAAGGATATCAAAGCATGGCAGGGAAAAAGGGAAACAGCTTATTGGAAACAAGAAGACGCAACCGTGTCTTGATCAAAAATATGATATTTCGGATGGAGAATGCGAGAAGGACTGCGATAGCCGAAGAATTAGGATTAACACTTCCGACAATTACAACGAGTGTAAACGAAATGCTTTCGGAGGGGATTTTAGAAGAAATACCCATAACAGATGGAAAACTTGTAAATAACATGGGAAGACGTCCGAATGCAATTGCATTCCGTGCAGAGGCAGCCTATGCAATTGGTGTGGAACTTGGCCCATATGCAACCAGGGCGGTTCTGATGAATTTAAGAGGAGAAGTTTTAGAACAATCAGAATATGAAAGTCCTGCTGAAAATTATGCAGGTATGCTTGAAAAGATAACTAATATCATAAACGAAATGGTGGATAAAGCAAAAGGCAGAAATCTGCTTGGAGTAGGGGTAGGACTACCGGGATTTATTGACAGAGAAAAGGGTGTGATCCGGAGCAATCCAAGAAAAGACTGGATGGGAAAACCATTTGCTACAGATTTAGAGGAGCGGATCCATCTGCCGATACTGATCGATAACAATGTCAGGCTTCGTGCTGTTGGACATGAAATGAGTATGCGTGGACAAAAACCGGATTCATTTGCATATTTTTTTGTTTCAAGAGGTGTTGCGTGTCCATTAATGTTGAAAGATGATGTGGTTTCAGGATATACAGCAGGAGCAGGAGAAATCGGCCATACAGTGATAAGCGTCGGCAAAGAACTTAAATGTGTGGATGATCTTGGCAGCGAAGGAGCAATTTTCAGAAATTGCCAGGAGGCAATGTTAGGAGGCAGGCTTCCGGAACTTAGAGAGCGTGTGCAGAAGGATAGGATACTTCGGATGGATCAAATCCTTGAAGTACAGGAACTGGGAAACCCTGAAGTCAATTCGATTATTGAACAGGCGATTGGTTATCTTGGAATTGCTCTGGCAAATGTTGTGAATTTGATCAATCCTGGTTATGTGGTGGCAGATAGCTGCTTGTTTCAATCAGAAAAGAACAGAAAGCAATTATTAGAATCGGCAAAAAGCAATTTCTTTGGACTCAATGAAGAAGAGGTTCAGATTGAGTTTGCTCCATTTGAAAAATTCCGCGGTGCGAAAGGGGCAGCATATTTTTTGATCCGCGAAAAGTTTTTAAATATTTAGTAGCGGTCATTTAATATAACTAAATATTAGTTAAAAAGTTTAAGTAAATATCAACAAAATAAGTGCCTTATATTTGGAATAATT
>ULSM01053790.1_pt1 | contig 10398 bp, 8 predicted proteins | sample 1956381 | NCBI WGS metagenome assembly ULSM01 (sample SAMEA4835710, study PRJEB28245) | human gut metagenome | biome: gut microbiome; material: fecal sample | place: Denmark | collected 2008 | reverse complement strand
CAACGGTAAGCACCATAGGTGCGAATCATGATGTAATGAGTAACCGTAGCACAGAAAGGAGGCATTTATGGAAACATCATCACATACGTATATTGCTATGGATCTGAAGTCCTTTTATGCCTCCGTGGAGTGCGTGGACAGAGGCTTGGATCCACTGAACACCAACCTGGTGGTAGCGGATGCCTCCCGGACGCAGAAGACCATCTGCCTGGCAGTGTCACCCTCCCTGAAAGCCTATGGGATTTCCGGAAGAGCAAGACTGTTTGAGGTAATCTCCAAAGTACGGGAAGTAAATGCACTGCGGAAGGTAAGAGCTCCCGGAGGAGCTTTTACCGGAAAATCTTCTTTTGCGGATGAATTGCAGGAACATTCCGAATTAGAGGTAGCTTTTGTCACAGCTACACCACGTATGGCGAGATATTTAGAATACAGTACACAGATTTATGATATTTATCTGAAGTACATTGCACCGGAAGATATTCATGTCTATTCTATTGATGAGGTGTTCCTGGATGTGACACAATATCTGAAAACCTATGGCATGACAGCGAGAGAGCTGGCGTCCAAAATTGCAATGGAGATTCTCGAGAAAAAGGGGCTGACTGCCACAGCCGGAATCGGAACCAATCTGTATCTGTGTAAGATTGCCATGGACATCGTAGCCAAACATATGGAGCCGGATGAAAACGGTGTCCGGATCGCCGAACTGGATGAGATCAGTTACCGGGAACTTTTGTGGGATCATAAACCACTGACGGATTTCTGGAGAGTTGGCACTGGATACCGTCGAAAACTGGAAGCAGCCGGAATGTTTACCATGGGTGATGTGGCCAGATGTTCTATCGGCAGCACTCAGGATTACTATAATGAAGATTTACTCTATAAAATGTTTGGAATCAATGCGGAGCTTCTGATCGATCATGCATGGGGATATGAACCGGTGACCATGGATCTGATCAAGTCCTACCGGCCGGAGACCAACTGTATCAGTTCCGGGCAGGTATTGCATTGTGCCATGGATTTTACGAAGACGAAGATCATAGTCCGGGAGATGGTTGAACAGCTGACCCTGGATCTGATGGCGAAAAAGCTGGTGACAGATCAGATCGTACTGACTGTGGGTTATGACATTGATAATCTGAAGATACCGGAGATTGCCGATCATTATCATGGGGAGATCACGGTAGACCGTTATGGCAGGAGCGTACCAAAACATGCCCACGGCACCGGCAATCTTACGACAATGACTGCATCTTTAAGTAAGATTACGGAGACGACGATGGGATTATATGAACGGATCGTGAATCCATCACTTTTAACACGAAGGATCACTCTGACAGCCAATCATTTAAAAGATGCGGACAAAGTGAAGGACGAGCCGGTCTACGAACAGCTGGATCTGTTCTCCGGAGGCCTTTTGTATGCTGGGCAGGAGCCTGCACAGCATACGACGCAGCAGGACAAAGAACGTCTGGAAAAGGAAAAACATTTGCAGGAAGCAATGCTCCGGGTGAAATCCAAATACGGAAAAAATGCCATTTTGAAGGCAGCCGACTTACAAGAGGGCGCTACCACAATAGACAGGAATCGTCAGATCGGTGGTCACAAAGCATAATAAATAATCATAGAAAAAGGGTAAAAAATGAACGAGAAATATAAGGACATGCTCCGGCTTCCGCATCCTGTGTCCGCCACCCACCCCAGAATGTCGTTGCAGGACCGGGCGGCACAGTTTTCTCCCTTTGCGGCATTGACAGGATACGAAGATGCTCTGAAGGAAACGGCCCGTCTGACGGATCATTTTGTCGAACTGGATGAAGACAGGAAGCAGGAGATTGACCGGCAGATCGGTTATCTGCAACAGCACATGAGAGAGGAACTTACGGTAAAGATCACTTATTTCGTACCGGACACTCGGAAAAACGGCGGTGCCTACAACACTCTGGAAGGATGCGTGCAAAAAATTGACGAAAATAGCAAAAGCCTCCGGATACAGGGAACGGAGATATTGGTAGATAAAATCTATCAGATAGATTTTATCCGGGCAACATTGTAAATATTTATAGAAAATGCTACAATATTGCCCGGCAGACATTACTGAAAAGTTTGGAAAGGAATCTTTCGGAATGAAGAAAAAATATATCGGTACAGTTTTTTTCTCTCTTCTTTTACTGTTGTTATTTCTTCCGGTTTTCTTTTATGTTATTTATTACGGAAATAACGTAGATTATAATGCAATGCACAAAATTGTTACCGTGGAAGGAAACAGGGTCTTATTTTTATGTGCGATCGTGGGAGCTGCGGTACTTGGAATTCTTTATTATTTTCTCAGAAAACTTCCAACCACGCCCCGTACAATAACTGTATTTACGGCCGTTACCGTGGCGGTCTGTGTCCTTTTTTATATGATCAATGTCAATATTTCCAAATGTATAGCGTTCTACGGCGGCTGGGACTGCGGAATGGTGGCCAATTCGGCACGCTGGATCTTCGAAGGCGGCGAACTGGGATATGACGATTATTATACGATCTACAGCAACAATATTCCCATTACATGGCTTTTGTATAAGCTGTATTGCTTTTCTTCCGGTATGAAAGCGTATCCGTATAACCCGGAGTTTATATGGATCCAGTTCCAATGCGTAATGCTTTCACTGGCAGTATTATGTTCTGTACTTTTGGTGCTCAGAGTCAGTAAAAACCTGGGAACATCTGTTATAACACTGATTTTCAATATTGCCTTTCTGGGAATCTCTCCCTGGAAAATCATTCCGTATACGGATGGCTGCACCATAGCGATGCCTGTTATGATCCTTTTCTTATATTCCATGGTGCGAGGCCGCAAAAGCAGGTGGAGTTATGCTCTCTGGTTCCTGCTTATGTTTCTCGGATGCCTGAGCGGCATTATGAAAGCGACCTGTTATGTGGCGGTAATTGCGATCGTCATAATTGATATTTTTTGGACCGTTTCGGAGGAGAGCGATGTTCGTTCCCGGTTATACGGACTGGGAGGGAAGATGTTACTGCTGGTAATTGCCTTTTGTCTTGCATCATGGTGCAGGCAGGGAATGTATCAGACATTACACTACGAATACAATCCGGAGTTGGAAATCGGTTGGAGTAATTATATGTATAACGGTCTCAATGAGGACACCACGGGAGCCTGTTCCGGAGAGGGCCTTGAGATCGTACGGTCTTTTGCCGGTTCCGATAAGGCTTCCCGGATGCAATATGAACTTGCAGGAATCCGCAGGAGAATGCAGGACCGGGGCTTTATAGGGACCTTGCGGTTCTGGCTGCACAAACAGGTCATGAATTTTAATGACGGCACCTTCAGCTGGTATCAGGAGGGATATTTCCAGGCCTGGGAATATCCGGAGATTTCCGACAGCTCTTTTACGGAACCATTGCGGAATTTCTACTGGCAGGATGGCAGTAATTATATCTGGTTCACGACAGTAAGCCAGGGCCTGTGGATTTTTGTACTGCTGGGAATTCTGGCACAAGCAGTATTGCTTTTAGTGAAAGCAATAGCAGGATTACGTAAGAGTGATGTGTCAGTTGAGGAGAATTCATCCGATCTGTTGAGCGTTTCTGTTACCATGATCGTTATTTTTATCGGTATGTTTTTATTTGTTATGTTGTTTGAAGCCAGGGCGCGGTATCTTTATAATATGATCCCGGTCTTTTCAACAATGGCAGTTCTTGGATGGTGCGGAATATATCGTAAATGCTTCCTGATGTTTGACAAAAAGCGGCAATAAGCTATTTATTATATAAAAAATGCACGTTATCCGCTTTTATAATGTGAAAATACCACTGGTAAAAAATACAAGCATCTTGTATAATGTACATTGTTAGTTCAAATTATTTTATAAAATAGGAAATAATAAGAGGGAGGAAGAATTAATGTACTATTGTAAGAATTGCGGCGAACCTTATATGACGGATGAAGCTGTAATGTGCATAAAGTGTGGCGTAGCTAAGGGACAGGGCAATAATTATTGCCATAACTGCGGTAAGCCGTTAGCTCCGGATGCAGCAGTATGCTTAAACTGCGGCGTAGCTAATAAACAGGCTCCTGCACCGGATGCAAAATCCAAACTGGTTGCCGGTCTCCTGGGTATTTTTCTGGGTACATTCGGTGTTCATAATTTTTATCTTGGCTACACCGGAAAAGCAATCACACAGCTTGTGCTTACCATTGTTGGATATATTCTTTGCTGTGTTGTAGTTGGTGTTTTCCTGGTTATAGGTATATGGATCTGGAGTCTGGTAGAGGCTATTATGATCCTGACAGGCAAGATCAATGTAGATGGTAAAGGTAACCCGCTGGCAGATTAAATAAACTAAGATCCTGAAAGGATCGGAAAGAGGAAAAAATGGACGGACAGAATTTTGAAAATGAAAACAATGTAACGGTAGATACTACCGCAACAGAAGTAAGTTCTACAGCAGAACCCGCACAGGAGACACCTGCAGCAGAACAGCCTGCAAACAATTATCAAGACTATACTACTAATGTACAGCCTCAGGTAGCTGTAACAACACCTGTACAACCTGAGAACAAAGATACCAATGTGCTGGCTATCATCAGTCTGGTACTGGGTATTCTTTCTATTGTTCTCGGATGCTGTACCGGATGGATTGGTGCTTTGTTTGGTATCGGTGGTATTATCTGTGCAGTATTTGCCAATAAGCAGGGTAAGACCGGACTGGCAAAGGGTGGACTGATCTGCTCCATCGTCGGTATTGTATTGGGAATCCTGATCACCGTTCTTGCAGTAGTATTTTCTATGGCTATGGTAGGTTACGGCTTTGAAAGTATGTACTAAGAATAGCAGAAGTCTGGAAGATTATCTTTATCTGACAGGATGGATATTTCTTCTGACCGGCAGCATTGGAATCTATCTGTATCTTCATATAGTTATTCCGAATCTGCAGGGATATACCTGCGTGGTCTACCGATTGTTTGGATTTTATTGTCCCGGCTGCGGCGGAACCAGAGCGGTAAGTGCACTGCTTGCAGGACATCCTCTGTCAGCAACCTGGTATCATCCACTGGTAACTTATACCGTTGTTATCTTTGGAGGTTTTATGCTGACACAGACTCTTGCCAGATTACATATCGGTGGGATCAAAGGATGGAAGTTCCATGAGTGGCATCTGTATGCAGCTGTCGCAATCATGATCGGAAATTTTATTTTGAAAAACATTTTGCTTTTGGGTTTTCATATTTCACTATGACTGTATTTGCAATTTTTACATATACAGAATTTTTTAAGCACAAGAGTGCGGAGGGAGAAAAAATGAATAAAAAAACTACAGGTATCATTGCTTACATCACTTGGATCGGCTGGATTGTTGCGTTTTGCGCAGGTGATAAAGAGGGCGCTAAGTTTCATCTGAATCAGGCGCTGGTAATTCTGATCGGTCAGATCATTGCAAGCGCTGTCAATTTTATTCCTAAAGTAGGTGGATTTGTAGGTTCTATCCTGAGTATTTTCCTGTTTGTATGCTGGATCATGGGTCTGATCTATGCTTGCCAGGAGCAGGAGAAGGAAGTCCCCCTGATCGGTCAGATTAAAATTTTAAAATAATCATCTATCAGAAAAAAGAACAAAAAAATCCCCGGTGCATCAGCATCGGGGATTTTCTTGTTCTTACGTATTATTCTGCAGTAGTAGAAGCAGCATCTGCTGTTTCCTCTGCAGTGGTCAGATTTACATTTTCCGGTTGTTCACCATGCAGGAACGTAATAATGATCTGAATACGTTTATAAGCTCTTGCGTAGTTTTCTTTTGCATAATCGGCAGTCAATTGATTGTAGCCGCCGTTGCTGTAGGCTTCATGATAACTTTCCACTGCCTGTGTCATGTACGCGCTGGCTTCATCTGCCAGAGATTCCAGATAATCAAATTCCGTGGGAAAATCCAATTCCGCAAAATTCTGAAAAGAGGTATCCAGTTGATCCAGATATCCCAGCAATTCATCAGTTGCTGTATCCGATTCCGCATCTACGTTATTGATGGCAGTATCGATATCGGAGATTTCTGTGCAGAAGGCATCTATTTCACCCTTGAACTGTGTCAGCTTAGGATCTTTTCCACAAGCGGTAAGTGCCATGGCAGTAAGAAGTCCTGCGGTAATGGCAAGTATTTTTTTCTTCAAGATAATCATCCTCCAAATCATTTAATCCACATAAAATTTATCATATTCTGAGACTTTGCGCAACCATATAATGTTAAATCGTCCCCTTTACGAATAAAAGCACAATGTGGTATGATTAAAAGAATTAAGAAACAGGGAAGAGAAACATGACACGAGAAAAATTTATTGATTTCACAAAAGATCATATCATATATCTGGATGGTGCCACCGGCTCCAATCTGGTAAAGGCCGGAATGCCCTCCGGAGTCTGCCCGGAGCAGTGGATTCTGGAACATAGAGAGGTAATGCTACAGCTACAGAAGGAATACGTGCAGGCGGGAACCAATATTCTGTACGCACCTACCTTTACAGCAAACCGTGTAAAACTGGCAGAATATCATTTAGAGAAAAATATGTCCTCTATGATCCATGACCTGGTGGCGATATCAAAAGAAGCTGCAGCAAGTACTCCGGGACATCCGGTCTATGTGGCCGGAGATATCACCATGACCGGCGAGCAGCTGCGCCCTATGGGAAAAATGGAGCTGGAAGATCTGATCGCTATCTATAAAGAGCAGATTCTCTGCCTGGTGGATGCCGGAGCAGATCTGCTGGTAGTCGAAACGATGATGAGCCTGGCAGAGACCAGAGCGGCATTGATCGCTGCAAAAGAAGTCTGTGATCTTCCGGTGATCGCTACACTTACTTTTGAAGCGGATGGCAGAACTTTATTCGGCACAGATGCCAAAACGGCGGCAGTCGTACTGGAAAGCCTGGGTGCGAGCGCTATCGGTGCGAATTGTTCCACCGGTCCGGCACAGATGGAAGGCATCATCTCCGACATGGTATCCGTTACCATGATACCTATCATTGCAAAGCCAAATGCCGGACTGCCTTTTCTGGATGAAAACGGAACCACCTGCTATAACATGGAAGCAGAAGAGTTTACCGAAGAAATGCAAGTACTGGTGAATGTCGGCGCAACCATACTGGGAGGATGCTGCGGCACCACTCCGGAATTTATAAGGCAGCTTCATGATCGTTTCGGCACCGTTGCACAAGCAACAGCAACCAGACGACCGGAGGGCATCCGGTATCTGACCTCCGAACGCATTACCCACAGCTTCGGGCTGGAGGATGGTTTTTTCGTTGTGGGAGAGAGAATTAACCCTACGGGCAAAAAGGCACTTCAGGCACAACTGCGGGAAGGCAATTTTGAAAAGGTGATCCAGTTCGCCGAAGAGCAGGAAACCTGTGGCGCAAAGGTACTGGATATCAATATGGGGATGAGCGGTATTGATGAAAAGCTATGTATGCTCCGGGCGCTGGAGGAGGTAAGCGGTGTGACGAATCTTCCGCTGTCACTGGATTCCAGTTATGTGGAAGTACTGGAAGCTGCCCTTCGTAATTACCCGGGACGTGCTTTGGTCAATTCGGTGTCTCTGGAAACGGAAAAATTCGAAAAGCTGCTTCCTATTGTAGCTAAATATGGTGCAATGTTCATCCTGCTTCCTTTATCGGATGCAGGTCTGCCTAAGGACATTGAAGAGAAAAAAGAGATTATACATAAAATTTATGATCGTGCACTTTCACTTGGAATGCGAAAGGAAGATATTGTAGTAGACGGTCTGGTGGCAACCGTCGGAGCAAATCCAAAGGCTGCACTGGAGACGCTGGAAACGATCCGTTACTGCAAGAGCAACGGCTTCGCCACAATTTGCGGCTTATCCAATATTTCATTTGCCATGCCGGAGAGAGGTTTTGTAAATACCGCTTTTCTGACGCTGGCGATTCAGTCGGGACTGACGATGGCGATTGCCAATCCCTCTCAGGAGATGCTGATGAGCTGTGCGCTGGCAACCGATCTTCTCCTGAATAAAGAAGAGGCTGCACTCCGTTATATTGAATATGCCGGAGGCGTCAAAGAGCGCAGAGAAGAAAAAGAAGCGGAATTATCCAGAAAACTTGCTCTTTTGGAGCAACAGGGAACGAAGGCAGCTTCCACGGACAATACAGAAGTACCGTCTGCTGTAACTGCTTCGAAAGATACCCCTCAGATCAATGAAATGCAGGAAAAACTGAAAACAGCAGTTCTGAAGGGGAATCGTAATGGTATTGTAAAAATAACAAACGAAGCACTGGAGAGTGGAGAAAAACCTGTGGAATTATTGAATCAGGTTCTGCTTCCCGCTATTAATCTGGTGGGAGAATATTTTGATCAGGGCAAGTATTTTCTGCCGCAGCTGATTGCCAGTGCAGAAGCAATGAAGAATTCCATTGAAGTACTGGAGCCTTTATTACAGACCGGAAACAGTGGGGAAGAAATGCCGGTAGTCGTTATTGCTACCGTAGAAGGCGATATTCATGACATTGGTAAAAATCTTGTAGCGTTGATGTTGAAAAATCATGGTTTCCATGTGATAGATCTGGGAAAGGATGTTCCCCAGGCCAAAATTTTGGAAACGGCAAAGGAACATCACGCTGAGTTTATCGCCCTGTCAGCGTTGATGACCACCACCATGCAGAGAATGCGGGAGATCGTAGCCGCTGCGAAACAGGAAGGTATCACCGCCAAAATCATTATCGGCGGAGCCGTGATCACCCAGGAATATGCGGATGAGATCGGAGCGGACGGCTATTCCAAGGATGCAGCAGATGCTGTGAAGCTGGCCAAAAGCCTGATGGAATAAAATAAACAGCGGAAAATTATGGAGTATAGATAAAGGAGTGGAATGACATGATTGGAGCAGATGCGATTATTAAATGTCTGGAAGAAGAAGGTGTAAGTACGGTATTCGGATATCCCGGAGTGGCAATATGTCCTTTTTTCAACAGCATTCTGGATTCCGATATTAAGACAGTATTGATCCGTACCGAACAGAATGCAGCACATGCTGCCAGCGGTGTGGCACGAATGACCGGAAGACCCGGAGTCTGTGCGGTAACCTCCGGACCGGGCGCTACGAATGTCATCACGGGTATTGCTACAGCATTTGCGGACAGTATTCCACTGATCTGTATCACCGGTCAGGTGAACAGTGAACTGCTGGGAAGCGATGTATTCCAGGAGGCGGACATCACCGGCGCTGTGGAATCTTTTGTGAAATACAGCTATCTGGTAAAAAATGTAAATGATATTCCCAGAGTATTCAGGGAAGCGTTTTATATTGCCAATACCGGTAGAAAAGGACCGGTGCTGATCGATATTCCCATTGATATTCAGAATGCCACGATCAAGAATTTTCATTATCCGGAAGAGGTAAACCTCCGCACTTATAAACCAACGGTCAAGGGACATGCCGTACAGATCAAAAAGGTGATCCGGGAATTGGAAAAGGCAAAGCGGCCTATTATCTGTGCCGGAGGCGGTGTATTGCTCAGTGAGGCGGAAGAGGAGCTTCGGGCATTTGCGGAAGAACACAGAATTCCCGTAGTGTCTACCATGATGGGAATCGGTGTCATGCCCACCGAACATCCTCTGTATTATGGAATGGTGGGCAATAATGGCAAGGCATATGCAAACCGTGCCATGAACGAATCGGATCTGTTGATTATGGTGGGAGCCCGTGTAGCAGATCGTGCGGTCAGTCAGCCGGATCTGATTACCCGGAATAAGGTATTGGTACATATCGATGTAGATCCCGCAGAGATCGGTAAAAATGCCGGTCCCTCCATCCCATTGGTCGGCGATGCAAAACACATTTTTCAGGATTTCCAGAAGGAAGAATTCAGTTGTGACTATGAGGAATGGCTTACTACCTTAAATGAGTATCGTTCCACAATGGAGAAAAAGAGAACCCCGAATCCCGATTTTGTAGATCCGGCTGCGTTCATTACCAGACTTTCAGAGAAAATGCAGGAAGACGGCATTTATGTCGCAGATGTGGGACAGAACCAGATCTGGTCCTGCGGTTATCATATCGTGAAAAAAGGGAAGTTCTTAACATCCGGCGGCATGGGAACTATGGGATATTCCATTCCTGCGGCTATGGGTGCCAAAACAGCCGCGATGGACAAGCAGGTCATTGCCGTATGCGGTGACGGATCTTTCCAGATGTCTATGATGGAACTGGCCACCATCAGACAGCATCGGATCCCGGTCAAGATCATTGTATTGAAAAACAATTATCTCGGTATGGTTCGCGAATATCAGCACTATACCTACAAAGATCATTATTCTGTGGTAGATCTGTCGGGAAGTCCCGATCTGGAGAAATTATCCGCAGCTTATGATATTCCTTATCTGCG
>ULSM01003163.1_pt1 | contig 10464 bp, 9 predicted proteins | sample 1956381 | NCBI WGS metagenome assembly ULSM01 (sample SAMEA4835710, study PRJEB28245) | human gut metagenome | biome: gut microbiome; material: fecal sample | place: Denmark | collected 2008 | reverse complement strand
ATTCCTTTCAAGGCTCTGCAGGAACATCATGCCAGCCCTAACAGCGCTGACGTGCAGGCCTGCATTACAACGCTTGCAGCAACCCGCAGGGAAAATCCGGCTCTCTCGCGCGGCTCTATGCTCTTTATCAATGCCGGCGGTGCTCATTTTGCCTTTATCCGTATTTACGACAATCGCTTCTCAATCGTCTTTGTAAATGCTTCGAGAACTCAGGTAAAAATCGAACAAGGCTCAATGCTGTTCCCGCTCTTAGCTGCCATGTACATGCCGGAGGACTGTCACGACGACGATACTGCCGACAGCGGTGAAACTCTCTTGATCCCTCTTTCAGGACGTAATGTCAGACGCGTCGATCACGGCGAGGGCTTAGAAGCGCTCTATGAAATGCTTTCGCGTGAAAAGCTGTCTGTACAGTGCTATGGCGCTACTCGTACCAACGAGGAATTTGAAAAGAGATTCTTAAAAGAATTAACTTCAAGCAAGAGCATCACCATACCTGCCCGTACAGCTGTAATCGTCAATAATTCTGAAGAATTAAATTCACAGTCTCAGGACTGACGCATCAGGCAGGAGAGCTCAGCTCTCCTGCTTTCAATTCAGGCAAGAATATTATTCCCTTGCCGCAATATGCCGTTTCCGCAAAGCTTAATATAATCATGCTATGAGCGACAGATATATAGACCAGATAGAGAAGCTTTTAGCTCTCTCTAAAAGCTCTAATCCGCATGAAGCTGCCTTAGCTCTTAAAAGAGCTCATAAACTGATGCAGAAATATAAAATTGATCTCCATGCGCTGAAAGCTTGTAAATTTACGGAATTATCTTTAAGCTTTTCGCGAGGGATCAATCATAAAGGAATTTCCTCGTCAGCTGCCTATATCATTAAAAATCTGGCTTCATGCTATGTCCTAGGTACTAAAACTCCCAAAACTTTAATCTTTATTGGAGATCATGCCTCGCTTCTGCAGGCTAAATATATCTTTGCTTTTTTAGACAGGGCTTTAGCTAATGCTAAAAAATCCTATCAAAAAAATCTAAAAGCGAGCTCATGCCAAGAAAAATCTACTCTAGCTCCGCTTATGCAGCACTCACTTCAGAAAATGCTCAAAAATATTTTAAAATCCAAGCCAGCTAAGCAAAGCTCCGGCTTAAAGAAGCAAACAGATCTCTACCTTATAGGCTATCTTCAAGCCGTATGCTCAAATTTAATCGTTACGGAAATTACGCTGCCTGCAGATCTTGCTGAATTTGTAAATGCCAGATACCCCAGCCTCAAGCCCCAGCTTTCACGCCAAAGACGAGTAAATCAAGCAGAGCTGCAGGCCTTTGCTCAAGGACTTAAAGACGGCGAAAGGGTGAAAATCAACAAAGCTGTTTACGGTGAGGATAAGAATAATTATTTAAACCTGTATTAAAAAAGCCTCACTTTTAAGCGTGAGGCTTTAAATCAATCAGCGCTGCTTGTGCGTTTTATTAAACTGCGAGTTGTACAAAACTGCATAAGCACCGTTTAAGGCCAATAATTCCTGATGATTGCCCTCTTCCACAATCTGTCCGTCATTTATAACCAGGATTTTATCTGCATCCATGACAGTAGATAAGCGGTGAGCAATTACAATGGTGGTGCGTCCTTCCATAAGCCTATCTAAAGCTTTCTGTACTACCTTCTCTGACTTATTATCCAAAGCTGAGGTAGCCTCGTCTAATATAACCAGCGGAGCATTCTTTAAAATTGCACGTGCAATTGCCAGACGCTGCTTTTGTCCGCCTGAAAGCAGTAAGCCTCGCTCGCCTATTACTGTATCTAAGCCATGAGGCAGACTATAGACAAAATCATCAAGATAAGCGCTCCTGATTGCATTATCGATTTCATCCTGACTTGCATCCATGCGGCCGAACATTAAGTTTTCGCGGATAGTTCCTTCAAAGAGGAAATTATCCTGAAATACCATAGCGACCTGAGAGCGCAGGGAATCTAAGCTGAAATCCGTAATATTTCGTCCGTCAATACAGATTTCTCCTGAATCTATATCATAAAGTCTGGGGATTAGTGAGCATACAGTGGTCTTTCCGCCTCCGGAATTTCCCACTAAGGCCACCTTGGTGCCGACCTTAACCTTAAAGCTGATGCCCTTTAAAATCTCACGTTCATTCGTATAGGAAAAATGAACTTGCTTAAATGCAATTTCATCTTTAATATTTTTTAGCTTATCTTTACTGCTATCATCCTCATTTTCAAAGCTGTGCTCATCTAAAAGCTGATAGATGCGGTCTAAAGCTAATAAAGCCTGCTGCACGCTGATGTAATTATTGCCAATACTTTTAATTGGAGTATAAAGCATGATAAGAGCCGCTAAGAAAGCTACGAAGCCTCCTGAGGTGATCTCTCCGGTCAAAATCAGATGCAGGCCGAAATACAAAACGCCGGCCACGCCGAAAGCCGTAATCAGATGCATTACCGGGGCAAGCCAGTTAGTATCGCGGACAATCTTCATATTGAGACGGAATAAATAGCCCATAGTCTCAGAAAAATGCTTAAACATCTGTTCTTTTAAGTTAAAAGACTTAATTTCCCGATTTCCCTGAGAGGTCTCATTATATAAAGTCATAATGTTGGAATTGGCGCCTACGGTTCGATTTACAATCTGCTTGACGCGCTTGCGTACAATCTGCATAGGCACAAAGAGCAGCAATAATACTCCTAAAGCTACGAATGACAGCTGCCAGGAATTGTAGATAAGCACAAATACTAAGGAAACTGAAGAAAAGAATTTGGTTAAAAACAGCCTAATATTAGAAATTAATCCTGAAGTTGCCAAATCAGGATCGCTGGCAAAACGAAAAATTACGCTACCTGAATTATTCGCATTATAGAAAGCAGTATTCATATTTATAAGCTTTTTATAAAGCTTTAGCTTCACATCCATAGCAATGCGGTTGCCGACATATGAGTTTACATATGCCGAGCAATATAAAAATAATCCCTGAGCTAAAGAAAAACCTATAATGAACAAGGGCACATAATAAGCAAAGCTCTTATCCTGCGACACCATAACCTTATCCATAAACGGCTTTAGGAATGATGCCACAACGGCATCTAAAGCGCCTACAGGTATGGTCAGCAGCAAGCCTAAAACTGCAATCCAGGCATAGGGTTTCAAAAAGGGCCAAAATTGACGATAACCACGCCAAAAACTAGTACTAGGATTGGCTTTAACGTCACTTAATACAATTGGATATTTTCGTGGTGATTTATTATTCATCTGCTCTATACAGTTAAAAAATCCCTGTATGTGAGCATACAGGGATCTGATTCACAATACGCCTTCTATATTAGATGACACAATCAGCGTTTGCAAGAATAGCTATTATTTAACAAACTTCATGGCAGAACGAGCAATCATCAGCTCTTCATTAGTCTGAATCATGAAGATAGCAGACTTAGAGCTTTCAGTAGAGATCTTGCCTGAGCCGTTGCCCTTAAAGCCCATAAACTTAGAGTTGAGCTCGTCATCAATCTCAAGACCAAAAGGCTCTTTTAAGAGATCGCAGGTAAGCTTGCGGATAATATCGCTGTTCTCACCGATGCCGCCGGCAAAGGAAATGGCATCTACATGTCCTAAAGGTACATAGTAAGAAGCAATAAACTTAGCTAAACGATAGGCATATATGTCAAAAGCTAATACGCACTTAGGCTCTCCCTTAATATAGCCTTCCTCAATAGGACGCATGTCAGAAGAAATGCCTGATAAAGCCAGCATGCCGGATTCCTTGTTGAAGACATCCTTAACCTGCTCAGGGGTCATTTTCAGGCGATCACAGAGGAAGAAGACTACAGAGGCATCAATGCAGCCGCAGCGAGTACCCATGACAAGGCCGTCAAGCGGAGTTAAGCCCATGGAAGTATCCATGCACTTGCCGCCCTTAACTGCAGAAACAGAAGCGCCGTTGCCTAAATGGCAGGTAATAACGTTGGTCTCCTCAAGAGGCTTGTTTAAGAACTTGGCAGTCTCCTGAGCAATATACATATGTGAGGTTCCATGAGCGCCGTACTTGCGTAAATGCAGATCAGTATAATAGGTCTCAGGAATAGCATAACGATAAGCCTTAGGAGGCATAGTCTGATGGAAGGCTGTATCGAATACTGCAACGTGAGGAATGTTAGGGAAATTCTTACGGGCAGATTCAATACCTAAAATATGAGCCGGGTTATGCAAAGGAGCAAACGGAATTACCTTAGCAATATTAGCAACAACTTCATCATCAATTAAGGTTGGCTCACTGTAAATATCGCCGCCTTGAACTATACGGTGACCGCAGGAAACAATTGAATCGTGCAGCTCTTCATTTTGAGACATGATATTCTTAACTAAGAACTCTAAAGCGCGATCATGACCTGCACCTGCGCCTAAAGAAGCCTTTTCCTTATCTTGATCTTCAAATCGCCAAGAAATACGAGCCTCGTCTAAACCTAAAGCCTCGGCAATGCCACTTAAATAAGTATGACCATCTTTTGGATCTAAAATGGCAAATTTAACAGAAGAGCTACCGCAATTGATAACGAGAGCGGTTGAACCGTATTTATTCATCTTGTTATTATCCCGATTATTAGTAAAAACGAATTTGGCCCTATTTTATACAGAGTCATTTTAATCTAAGATATTTTATCATTTTGTAGGAAAACTTGTTACCGCAAGGATAAATTGATCGTCGATTTTTGAATATGATCAATATAAAATCATAGTAAACGTGGGGATTGCCACATTTTTTTACAACTCAAATTTTAGAAGAAAAATTATGATCGACGTTGCTGATTTAAGAAGAAGTTATAAATTAGGCGGCCTTAGCGAAGAGGATCTGCCAGCTCACCCTATGGATCTGTTTGAGCGCTGGCTGCAGCAAACCATCGACTCAGGCTTATATGATCCTAACGGCGTAGTCGTAAGCACTGTTGACAGCAGCAATCAGCCCTTTTCGCGCATGGTCTTATTAAAAGACTATGATAGAGAAAATCTGATTTTCTATACCAATCTAGGCTCAAGAAAAGCTCAGCAAATCAAAGATAATCCTAAGGTATGCATGCTCTTCCCTTGGTTTTACCTGGAAAGACAGGTAATGTTCTTAGGTACGGCATCCAGACAGTCATTAGTTGCCGATTTAAAATATTTCCACTCCCGTCCGCGCGGCAGTCAATTAGGCGCCTGGGCATCGCATCAATCAAAGCTAATTTCTACCCGCGGCATACTCGAAAGCAAGTTTCTTGAGGTAAAGGAAAAATTCAAGCAAGGAGAAGTACCCCTTCCGTCTTTCTGGGGCGGCTTTAAGGTAAAGTTTGACACTGTTGAATTCTGGCAGGGCCGTGAAAATCGCCTGCATGACCGCTTTATCTATCACCTAAATGCAGAAGGCGCCTGGGATAAGCCGCAGCGCTTAGCTCCTTAAAAACAATCCCATTGGAAAATTTCCAATGGGATGAATTTTTTAGAAGACTACAGTCTTATTGCCGTGAATAAAGACTTTATCATCTATGATCTTCGAAATTGCCCGCATCAGCACCATCTGCTCCACATCATGACCGGCCTTAGCTAAGCTCTTAGGATCATAGCGATGATTGACCTTGATGACATCCTGCTCAATAATCGGACCCTCATCAAGATTATCAGTAACAAAATGAGCTGTAGCGCCAATAATCTTAACGCCGCGATCAAAAGCCTGCTGATAGGGCTTAGCTCCCATAAAAGCCGGCAGGAAGGAATGATGAATATTGATAAGCTTGCCTAAAGGATAATGGCTTACAAACTCATGCGATAAAATACGCATATATTTAGCTAGGATTACATAATCGCACTCTAGCCTGTCGATAACCTCCATAAGGCGCTTTTCCTGCTCTTCTCGAGATATGCCCTCATGAGAGACTAAAGTAAACGGCACATTAAACTTGCGGGCAAGCTCGCTTAAATCGGAGTAATTGCCTACAACGCCTACGATATCAGCATTTAAGGTGCCTGCATAGGTCTTCATCAGGATCTCGCCTAAGCAATGAGATTCCTTAGTGACCAAAATGCATAGACGACGGCGGTGATTATCAGCTAACCTGACCTTAGCCCCCTCAGGCAATACCGACTTTACATCTGCAATGAAACGATCGGCATAAAAGAAATCACCCTCTAAAACCGAACGCATAAAAAACTTATGATCTTCTGCTGAAGCAAACTGATCCTGACGAACCACATTTAAATGATGATTAAAGCAGCAATTTGTAATCTTTGCGATTAAACCGATATCATCGCTGCATTCAGTTAAAAGAATTCTTTTTTCCATTTCAAAATACAAAAATTAAATTGAGATTAAAGATTTTATAGATATTAAATTACAAAAGTATTTTCTGCAAACTGTATCATAAAAGTGCAAAAAAACTCATTTTATTAAGATTGAGAAATTTTAGAGATTATAGTTACAATAAAAACATACTATTAAATTTTTTAGGGAAATTGCTCAATGTCCATTGAAGAAACACTACCGCAAATCGATAAATTTGCAACCTTGATCATTCCCGGTAAAGATCCTATTAAATTGCCGATTCTGCGCGGTACTATGGGACCTGAGGTTATTGATATTCGTGAATTAGGAAAACAGGGCTATTTCACCTATGATCCAGGCTTCGTATCTACTGCCTCATGCATGTCTAGGATTACCTTTATCGATGGTAAGAAAGGCATACTGCTCTATAGAGGCTATCCTATAGATCAATTAGCTACCAAAGCGGATTATCTGCAGGTATGTTACCTATTATATAAAGGAGAGCTTCCTGATAAGGAGCAATATCAGGAATTCACCTACCGCATCAAGCACCATACCCTAGTCCATACGCAGATGGAATCTCTATTTCAGGCCTTCCGCCGTGACTCCCACCCAATGGCAGTATTATGCGGTGTAGCCGGAGCCCTCTCAGCCTTCTATCATGACAGATTAGATATTTACGATCCTGAGCATCGTGAAATGACCATGGTCCGCTTAGTTGCCAAAATGCCTACGCTTGCGGCAATGTCCTATAAATACTCAATTGGTCAGCCTTTCGTATATCCGCGTAATGAATTAAGCTATGCAGGCAACTTCCTGCACATGATGTTTGCAACCCCCTGCGAGCCTTATAAGGTCAATAAAGTAGTCGAAAAGGCTTTAGATACCATCTTCACCCTGCATGCAGATCACGAGCAGAATGCCTCCACCTCTTCAGTGCGTCTGGCAGGCTCCTCCGGAGCTAACCCTTATGCCTGTATCGCTGCCGGCATCGCTTCCCTATGGGGACCTGCTCACGGCGGCGCTAATGAAGCCTGCCTGCGCATGCTGCAGGAGATCGGCTCTGTAGACAGGATCCCTCAATATATAGCCCGAGCTAAGGATAAAAATGATCCTTTCCGCTTATACGGCTTTGGTCACCGCGTCTATAAGACCTTCGATCCGCGTGCGGTTGTTATGCGTGATACTTGTCATGCCGTGCTTGATGCTTTGCATATTACCGATAATCCGGCTTTAGAGGTCGCAACCGAGCTTGAAAAGATCGCTCTGTCAGATGATTACTTTATCTCACGCAATCTCTATCCGAACGTTGATTTCTATTCTGGCATTATCTTAAATGCCATCGGCATTCCTACATCCATGTTTACCGTGATTTTCGCTATTGCCAGAACCATCGGCTGGATAACTCACTGGAATGAGATGCAGAGCATTAAGGATTCCCGCTTAGGCCGTCCGCGCCAAATTTATACCGGCAAGGAACTGCGCAGCGTAAAGGCTTTAAGCAGACGCTAAAAATAAAGGGGGCTTCCCCCTTTAGCACAGCCGGCCTAATTCCTTTAGAAATTTCAGACATAAAAAAAGCTACACCTAGGTGTAGCTTTTTTTATTGAAAGTCTAAAGACTTAGTTTAAAGCAGCACGAGCCTGCTCAGCGATAACCTTAAAGGCTTCCTTATCGTTGATAGCTAAGTCAGAGAGAACCTTACGATCAATCTCGATATTAGCCTTCTTTAAGCCGTTGATTAACTGGCTGTAGCTTAAATCGTGCTGACGGGCAGCAGCATTGATACGAACGATCCAAAGCTCACGGAACTGACGCTTCTTTTGACGGCGATCACGATAAGCATACTGACCGGCCTTAGTAACAGCCTGAACAGCAACGCGATAAGTACGTGAACGAGCACCATAGTAGCCTTTTGCAGCTTCTAAAACTTTCTTGTGACGGGCATGGGCAATAACACCGCGCTTAACTCTAGCCATTTTTTATATCCTCCTGCGATTAAGCGTAAGGCAACTGACGCATGATAGCGCGTAAATTGCAAGTCTTGACGTAAATCATATTACGTAAATTACGCTTACGTTTAGCAGTCTTCTTAGTGAGGATGTGACGTAAGTTCTGGTGACGGCACTTGTAGTGACCGCTGCCAGTTTTCTTAAAGCGCTTTGCAACGCCTCTATCGGTCTTCATTTTGACCTTGACTTTACCAGCCATTATTAACTCCGCATTTAGTATATTGCAGTTTAAACAAAAAACAGGAGACTATATCCCTATATCAATAGGGATATATAGTACTTGTTACCCTGAGTCTATTTCTTTTTCGGGGCTAGAACCATAGTTGCCTGTCTTCCCTCTACGCGAGATGAAGACTCAACTGTAGCTAAATCCCGAGTAACGCATAGATCTTCTTCTACACGTTTTAAGACATCTAAGCCTAAGTGCTGATGCGCCATCTCGCGGCCGCGGAAGCGCAAGGTAACCTTAGCCTTATTGCCGTCTTCGAGGAAGCGAATCAGGTTGCGTAGTTTAACCTGATAGTCGCCTTCGTCTGTTCCAGGACGGAATTTAATTTCCTTAACCTGAACAACTTTTTGCTTCTTCTTCTTTGCGTCTTTACTCTTTTCGTAAAGGAACTTACCATATTCAATCAAACGGCATACCGGAGGCTCAGCATTAGGACTGATCTCCACAAGATCGATACCGCGATCCTTAGCCATACGCAAAGCTTCAACTGTCGGCACAACGCCGATCAGCTCATTATCCTCGCCTAACAGACGCACTTCACGGCATCTGATATCATTATTAATCCGGTTCTTCTGGAAAGTTTTACCGGTCTTCCTATTGTTGTTTATAGTAAGTTCTCCTAAACAAAAAGCAATTAAGATTCAAAGCTCAAAAGCATTTAATCTTTAGCATGCTCCTCTGCATCTCTCTGCTTTTGAATTTCAAGATCTGCATCAGGCATGTTTTTGCGCGATATGATATCTGAATTTATAAGTTTTATCAAGTCCTCAATCGACATTGAGCCTAAATCTGCTCCCTTACGGGTACGAACAGCAACCTTGCCCTCAGCTGCCTCACGGGCACCGCAGACAATCATGTAAGGGATATGCAGCAAGGTAGCCTCACGGACCTTAAAGCCAATCTTATCATTGCGCAGATCGGTTCTTACGCGCAAGCCGGCAGCATCGAGCTTATCGCAGACAGCCTTAGCATAATCTACCTGATCGTCAGTAATATTCATGACGATAGCCTGAACCGGGGCCAGCCAGGTCGGGAAAGAGCCTGCATATTCTTCAGTCAGAATACCGATGAAGCGCTCAAGCGAGCCTAACATAGCGCGGTGAATCATAACCGGAACATGCTCCTGATTGTCCTCACCGATATAATGAGCACCTAAGCGTGCCGGCAAGGAGAAGTCTAGCTGTACGGTACCGCACTGCCAGGCACGATCTAAGGAATCATGCAGGGTAAACTCAATCTTAGGACCATAGAAGGCGCCTTCGCCAGGCTGCAGCTCATATTCAATATGGTTGGCGTTTAATGCATCAACCAAATCAGCTTCAGCGCGATCCCAAATCTCATCTGAGCCGATACGCTTTTCCGGACGAGTTGAAAGCTTAACATCAATATTATGGAAGTTGAAGACGTCATAAACGTCATAAACCATCTTGATGCAGTCGCTGACGACATCCAAAATCTGCTCGTCGGTGCAGAAGATATGACCGTCGTCCTGCTCAAATCCGCGTACGCGCAGCAAGCCGTGTAAGGATCCTGACGGCTCATTGCGGTGATCTTTGCCAAATTCAGCCATTCTGATCGGCAAGTCACGATAAGAACGGGTACGAGAATTGAAAATCTGTATTGCACCCGGGCAATTCATCGGCTTAATAGCATATTCACGGTTTTCAGACTTGGTGGTAAACATGTTCTCTGCATATTTATCCCAGTGTCCTGAACGCTCCCATAGGATGCGATCCATGATCTGCGGAGTATTAACCTCAATGTAGTGATACTTATGCAGCATAGTGCGCATAAAATTCTCGACAATGCGATAAATAGTCCAGCCATCATTATGCCAGAATACTAAGCCCGGAGCTTCCTGCTGGAAGTGGAATAAATCGAGCTTCTTGCCTAAAACGCGATGATCACGCTTAGCAGCCTCCTC
>ULSM01033301.1_pt1 | contig 10493 bp, 7 predicted proteins | sample 1956381 | NCBI WGS metagenome assembly ULSM01 (sample SAMEA4835710, study PRJEB28245) | human gut metagenome | biome: gut microbiome; material: fecal sample | place: Denmark | collected 2008 | reverse complement strand
CGTCCACTATCTCGAGCACGATCTGCCTGCCCGCCGCGTCGGCAAAACGCCAGTGCACGGTTGAGGCGCGCGGGTCGATAGCCACGACATGCACATTTCTCACAGCCTCCTTCACCTCGTCAGTGGTCCTGCAACTGCCGAGCAGCCATGATACAAGCTGGAAATCGGTGATGGTGCTGTTCTTATGACCGGCATTATAGTCCTCATACTTGCCATAACCGGGGAAATAAAAGAGTCCGGCAGACAGTCCGGCTTCGTTCAATCCTTCAACCACAAACTCTTTCTGTTCCACCGAAAGCCCCACATAACCGTACTTGGCGGTAAACGGCATTCCGTCTTTCGTGTATCCGGGGACGTACGAGCGTTGCGTATATCCGCGCGGAACTATGACATATCTGCTGTTAAGCTCACTTCCTCCCCATTCTATTGTACGCGCAACGATGCGCGCGCTGTCTCCCGATTTAAGAGTGATGCCGGTGCATGCAGCCGTGTGCTGATGCCCGGAGATAATCATACCGATGGCAATGATTACCGTCAAGATGTTCTTTTTCATTTATTCTTATGTATATAGTTCATACTTTCGCAAATATACGACAATAATCGTTTGGCTCTCATTTTTATACGGAAAACATGATGTATGTCAACGTAAAGATTGTTAAAAGGCACTTACAGCCCATTGTACAGGCATGAGAAAGCATCTGGGCATGCCATTTTCAGATAAACGTTTTATAAATAAAATGATGCTAAAGAAAACAATAAGCGGAAGACGGATGCGTTTTCATAATATCAGAATCATTGTAATGACAAACATAAAAAACACTCATTAACGCATATGGAATACATAAACAAAGACGTGCGGCGTCAGGACCGGCTGCTCGATGAGGCACGGGCAAGAGAGATTATCACCACGGCGGAATATGGAATATTGTCGATGGCGGACGCGACAGGCATGCCCTACGGCATTCCTCTCAATTTTGTCTGGGACGGGAATGACTGTTTCTACGTGCACTGTGCGCCTGAAGGACGCAAGCTGAGAATGATTTCCGAGAACAGAAACGTCTCTTTCTGCATTGTAGGAAACGTGTCGCTGAAGCCACAACTGTTCACAACAGCATACGAAAGTGTTGTGCTGCGCGGTGAGGCATCGGTTGTGGAGTCAGACGAAGAAAGGCGTGAGGCACTGCGACTGCTCGTGAAGAAGTTCTCGCCGGAGTATGAGACGCTCGGCGCGAAATACTCGGAAAAAAGCTTTCACCGCGTCGCCATACTAAAGATAAGGTTCGACGTGTTCAGCGGCAAGTGCAAACATGTGAGATAAGACACTGCCGGAAATATTGCGGTCCGTGCCTCACGGAATGTGGAGACACGGACCACAGCCTCTATTTGCGTGACATCATGAATTTGCGGAATGCGGCGTCAGAAGCGCCACGCCCGGCATTTATCAGTCCCGGCTTGTAGTGTCCTCTGCGTAACGAAGCAAAAACATCGACCTCAACGTCTCCTGCCTGCTGCCACACCTTTCCGTCGCGGCTGTAGAAGAAACGCAGTTTACTCACATCGTCAACGCATATCTTGAGCCAGATGTCACCGCCATCATAGGCTGCGGAATAAAGATTGTCGGCATGACCGCCCTTCAGCAGACGTATGACAAGTCTGCCTCCTTCAGTGCCGAACACCACCTGATTGTCCGCATTGTTCATGTATGTAAGCCCGAAGAGATTGTCTTTTCCGCACGATACATGCGTACGATATTCATAATCGGCATACGACGGACGGCGACAGAGCGTGGAACTGTATTCTCCGGCATCGTCGGCAGCCGGCGGCAACAGCAGTACTCCGTCTGAAGGAACGGGACGCTGACTGTGCGACTTTATGTCTCCAGTCCATCCCGGGTCGAGTCCAATACCGTCGAAGGCGTCATAATAACTATAATCCACCACTTCTATTGTACCGAAAGGAGTATCCTGCGTTATCTTTGTCTTACTTCCTGTCTTGAACCGTACCCATCCGTCATCGGTCTGTACAAGCTCGTGCATCACCGGCTGTCTGCCGAGATAAAACTCCGGACCTTTCATAAACGCATGGCAGATGTAGAACATCCTGCCGTCCGGAGTTTCTGTCATTGTGCCGTGACCGCACGACTGCACCTTAATGCTGTCGCCCTTCAATATCGGATTATCCGAATATTTCTCATACGGACCGGTTATCTTCTCAGCCCGAGCCACGTACACCTCATAATCGCTACGCTCGCTGCAACAGTCGCGTGTGGAGTAAAGCATGTAATAATATCCGCCCTTCTTAAACAGGCACTGCCCCTCCATGCCTATCTCCTCCGTATCCACAAGCATTGTGAAAGGCTTGCCCTTCAGATGCAGACCGTCTGAGGACAGACGGCATCCCAACAGTTCTATCGGACGACCGCCGTCAAGTCCGTAGGCTTTCCAGGTTATGTAGAGCTGTCCGTTGTCATCGTATACGAATGCGTCGATTGCCTCATTGGTCCATCGGATAAGCGGGCCGTGATCGGTGTAAGGTCCTTCAGGCGAATCGGCAACAGCCACTCCTATGCACGTGATGCCGTCAGACTTTGCCCTTGCCGTGTAATAACAATAGTACTTTCCATTATGACAATATAGTTCCGGAGCCCAGAAATCACCCGAAGTCCATGCAGGCGGTGTCTCGAACACGGCTCCGGTCTGAAACCAGTTCACCAGATCGGGAGAGTAATACACCGGATAAACCGGAGTGGCATTGCCCGACGTACCGGAAAGAAAGTAATAGTTCCCGACTCTGATTACCGAAGGGTCGGGCACATCCGACCTGAGTACCGGATTGTTGAAGGTGGACTGACTTGCGCAAGGCAATACAAATGCCCACATGACTCCACCGCACAGAAGGCTTGTAAATCTGTTCATAATGACTTGTGTTTGTAGTAATGTTTTAATATAAAGGTTCTACGGCTTGTATTCCACCGCACGTCTTCATGCCATACTCAAAGAAATGACGCACACGACATGTCGGCTTCAGCAACTGATGTTTGCACCCATAAAATTACATAAAATATCTGAAAGCGTGTCATACAAATGTATTTTTAAATTTAAAAAGGCATGAAAAGGTACTTTTTTGTGATATATGCGCATTATTCAGCCACTTTTTCGGCATGACAAACACATCAGACGGCATTTTCATGTCACAATAATACGTCATTTGATTATGCAGAAGCATTTTATGAAACAGTGGCACAACCACACTATTCAACCCGAACCGGGCTTTATACCTCTCCCATGTTCCGAGCTGAGGCAAGGCAGACAGTATTCAGGTTATATAAAATCTGCGGCGCGCCGTTTCCTGAAAAGCAGGAACGCAAGACTCCGGATACCTTACGGAAGAGACATGAAGAGCTGACAGGTGTATATAAACACATGTACAGAAGTTTGATGACCAAATGGGATTAAACTGCGATTACACCCGCAACAGTCATCCGTATAAAAGCCGAACAGGACATTATGGACGCCTTGCTCTCAAGATGTGCTACGTCAACAGCATCTTAAACCCGAGTCGGTCATTAGAACGCCGATTAGACATTTAAGCTTTATTGTCAGCTATTCATCCTTCTTCCGTACCGCTGCCATCATCTTGTCTTCAGCTTTTTCTCTATGTAGCCCGTTACATCTTCGATAAAGCTGAATACAATCCAGCTAAAAACAGCACAAAATAAGAATGGAAGTCTGATGACAGATTCGGGTTAAAGAAATGAACATTATAACAATACCGAAAGTAAAAAATCTTTACAATGTTTTTTATCAAAGCAGGAACGCGGCAACACATCAGTCACACTCCTATACGCGTTTTCCATTGTCAGACATACGCTATCCCCCACTCTCTACACCAATAAATACTCTTCTGTTTCTCGGTTTTTGTCATTTTGCCGGCCGTCTTAATCATGTCGGTCACCTTCCAACCGTAATGTCATGATGCGGAAAAGCCCGTTTCGTGTGTCCGAACAGGCTTTCCCGCATGCCCATACGTGCTTTTCCGCAGCCCGGAAAAGCCTTTTCCATGCATCAAAAAGTGACATTCCAAGCAGCATTTCACACAACGCACTGATATTCAACGCATTGTATTTACCTCTCAAAACTCGCGTATACCGCGCCACTTCTTATACCGTTTGCATACAAGCGATTCTCAGCGACTTTACGTTGGTATAATTCTCACACTGCATGCACATTTTCTTACCATCCTGCAATCTGAAACAATCCGGTGTGAAACACTCTCTTTGGTAAAACATTCTCATGATGTTCCGCAACTGAAGAAAACGACAATAAAAAAAATAACAGCCCATGCCGATATGCAGTACATGGACTGTTATTGTATAAGATTTATGTTGCTTACGGATAAAACAGCCGTCACAAGTCACCGAACCAGACTATAAAACGGTGGACTCAGACGCCTGTCATATCTGTAAACGGTTATGTCAGAAACGGTAGCCCACTGTGACGAGCAGCTGGTTGCGCTTGTTGTTCACCTTAGCTCCCGGCGCAACGTTGGCGTTAGACGCATCCTCACCCTCAACAGGATAATAGCTCATGAACGGATAGAAATCGCCTTTGGTCTCGCTGTAAGCATAAGCGAGGTCGAAGTTCCATTTGCCGTGACTGTATCCGAAACCTGCCGTTATACGGTTGGTAGCGTCCCAATTGGTGTAATCGGTAGCCGAACTGTAGTATGACCCGTAGGAAGGCAGCGTCCCATCCTTGAATCCGCTCTTTTTATACATAGGCGAAACATAGTTGTAACCGAGTCTTACGGAGAATCCGGGAGCGACCTTATACTCTGCGCCGACCTTCAAAGTGGATACGCCCTTAAGCGTCTCGTCTATATGATGGTTCATCACCGCGTCGTTTGAACTTGTCTCGTAATAGTCTCCCCAATAAGCGTCGTAGTATCCGCCGTCGTTGACACGCATTTTCGAACTGCCATAGTCAGCATACTCGTATGTCGCACCGATGGCAAGATAGTTGCCCACTGTGTGTCCGAGACTCACACCGAACTTCCATGGAGTGTAGAACTTGAACTCGTAAGTCTCACCAATATATACGTCACCAGGAATTTCGACACTCGTTCCATTGAGCAATGTAGTGTAGTTGCTTGTTTTAAGATCATACCACACAGGGGTGTGAACATAGAGTCCCACACGGAAAGGCGAGTTCTCGACAGGGCGGAAGATGATGCCCGCTTTCACGTCGAAACCTTTTCCAGTTATCTCTCTCGTGTCGTTGATTGTCACATCGCCTATTGCAGCCTTGTTCTCGTCGACAAGTGTCTCGGTGTACATGCTTTCGCCCTTATAGTGCACATCATGTATGCCGAAGGTGACACCCCAGTAGAAACGGTCATTGACGTTGCCGCTGACATTAAAGTCGTATTCTCCAATGTAACCGCTGCTGCCACGGTTGAACATATATCCGTTGGCATTGTTATAATAAAATTTATCGTCCTTATCGTTGAAAAGCAGCGCGTTGTAATAAAGATAGTCTATCTGATTATAGGCAAGGGAATAATCGTTACCGTTATATCCTACAAAAGCTCCATTATCGTTCTGTCCTATATCGAATATGCCGTTCAGACCTTTAAGATAAGACAGCTTGTTCTGCGAAGCGTTCTCCAGCCGTCCGGCGGCGGACAGTATCTGGTTGAAGTTCTTGCTTTTGTGATAGTTGAATCCGAAGTTCAATATTGAATTTCTGTCCAGCTTCGTGGAATATACGAGTCCTATCTGGTCGAAACTCATATTTGTCTTGTCCGCGTTACGGAATGACTTGACACCGTCCTGAGACACAAGACCGAAAGAAGTGCTTATCGAACTCTTGCGGAAAAGACCTATACCGGCAGGGTTTGAGCCGATGGTCGATATGTCTGCGCCTAAAGCTTCCAAGGCGCCTCCCATTCCCACGTAACGCGCTGTTCCGTTAAGATCCTCGTTTGCAAGTATCGCATTTTCATAAGTCTCTTGTGCCGAGACCGTCAGGGAAGACACTGTGACGAGCGTCATGAATAGTATTTTGTTCATAATATTCCTTTCTGTTTGTTATTGTTTTTATCTTCTGCCTCCAAAGCCTCCGCCACCGGAGCGTCCGCCTCCGCCTCGGCTGCCACCGAACGAACCGCCTCCACGGCTGCCGCCGAACGAGCCTCTGGTCACCGACGACGGTGTAGACTGCGGACGTGAAGCCGGACGCGACACTGTGCTGGAGTTGTTTGTGCGACGCTGACCGCCGAATCCGAATCTGGAGTTTGTGTTGCCCGACGGTCGCCTGTAGCCGTTATTACGGTTTCCGAAAGAACTTGATGTGTTGCTGTAAGAGCCGCGATAGCCGGAAAAACCTGAAGTACGGCGTCCGGACGAATGCCAGCTTCCGGTTGAATGGTTTGTTGTTCCGGTAGGTCTGGAGTAGCTGTAATAATAAGAGGGACGCCATCCGTGCCATCCGTGCCATCCGTAATAATACGGCGAGTGCCATCCGTACCAGTACCACGGAGAGTAATAGCCGTAATACAACGGGTCGTACCAGTAATAATCATATCCCCACCAGTAAGGCCCTCTCCAATAAAAACTGAAGTAAGGATCGTACCATCCGTAGAATCCGTCGAACCGTCCGAGATAGCGGCTGTAGGTATAATCGAAATCGGAATCGTCATAATACTGCTCCGAACCCGGATAGACATACACCGTGTCGTTCATCCCGGAAGAGCCGTAAGTACCGTCTCCTTCATGAAACTCTATAATGTCGTTTCCTAAAGAATCGCTTCCTATCTTCTGATAATAACTCCTCACACGTCCACGACGGTTATACTCGTCGACATCACGGTCGCTGCCACAGTAGTAAGTCGGCTGCTCTGACTCATCCGGCTTGTCTGCCTTTTCACTTTGCTGCGACTTGCCGGGAACATAATACATGTCGTCATCCTGAGCCAATAGTGACAGCGGTATAGCTCCAACGAGAACTAAGATAAATATTATTCGTTTCATTATACCTCCTTATATTTGCCTGTTAAACCTATTCTATTTCACATTACAAAAATAAATATTTTATTCCTTGCATAATAAAGAAAAACCCTAAAATAAGTAGGGAAATCCCTATTATTTATTATTTTTGCATATATACTTATTTACAATAAACAATAATTAATATATAGAATGGAATATGTTGCTGTTAAATTCAATATAACCGGAGCCGACAAAAGCCTTATACAGACAGCCAGCGACTTGCTCGTGGATGCGATGTCGGCTGTAGGCTTCGAGTCGTTTGAGACCGTAGACGAGAATGTTATAGGATATATCAGAAAAGACATATACAGTAATGAGGCACTGGAAATGGAGATAAAATCATTTCCACTGAGCGGAATAAGCATATCGTATACAGAAAACGACATAGAGGATGCGGACTGGAACTCGGCTTGGGAAGACTCAGGATTTGAGCCGATAAGCATAAACGGCAAGATGGTAATATACGACGCGCGGCACACCGGCAACGAAGAGCTGGCACAGCTGGATGCTCCCGGCGTGATGACTATCGGCATTGAGGCAAAGCAGGCATTCGGAACAGGCACGCACCAGACAACAAGAATGGTTATCGCAGAACTGATGAAGCACAGGCAATTCCTGGAAAAAGGGCGCATGCTCGACTGCGGATGCGGAACGGGAATACTGTCAATAGCCGCCGCAAAGCTCGGAGCCGTAAGCATCATAGGCTATGACGTAGACGAATGGAGCGTCAATAACTCCATACATAACGCCGTGCTGAACGGTGAACAGGATAAAATCAGAATATTCCACGGTGACTCTGAGGTGCTTGGAAGCATAAGCGGCAAATTCGATGTCGTGGCTGCAAACATAAACAGAAACATCCTTCTCGGGGACATGCCGCGTTTCTGCGGGAAAATGAACGACGGGGCAGTACTCATTTTGAGCGGTTTCTACGAAACAGACATCCCAATACTTACAGATAAGGCATCGGAACTGAACCTGCGGGAAACAGACAGAATGACCGAAGACGGATGGGCTTGCCTTGTCCTTGGAAGCTGTATGTAAGCACCCTACAATCCATCAATCCTGACTGCCGATAGTCAGTTTCTTCAGGTCATAGTATGAGCCGTTGTATATATTGAAATCAACGTAGCCCTTGATTCCAGGCAGTCTGCCGACGTCAGTGTGCTGCCAGAATTTCCATTCACCCTTATATTCCACCTTGTCGACATAATAATGGGCTATCCAATAAGGGTAATCATCAAACACGGGAGCGTTAAGGTATTTCTCCTTAAACTTATAATAAGTATAGATAATAGGCTTGACGTGATATTTATCCTCTACCACATGAAGCCACGTAAGTATGTCGCGCTGGAAATCCTCGACCGACTGGTCTTTCGGCTTATGCTCCACATCAAGGACAGGAGGCAGGTCTCCGTCCTCGAGACGCACTTTATCCAAAAAGAAATAAGCCTGTTCGCGTGCGGTTGACTTATTGCTCCAGAAGTGATAAGCCCCTCTTATATAACCGTATTCGCGCGCCATATAGAAGTTATCATTGAACTTCTCATCCACTCGTGACGAGCCTTCCGTAGCCTTTATCATTATAAATCTTATAGGACAACCCTCAATCATGGCGTTCCGCAAATCATCCCAATCGATGTCTCCCTGATAATGTGATATGTCAACACCGTGAATCTCATACCCGTCGGGGTAGTTTGCCTCGCCATACAAAGCACGCCATCTGAACCCTGTGGGGCTTACGAAAAAATAATAAAAGAGCCAGATATACACCGAAACGACGCCTATGCCACCGACCCACCATGTCCAACGTGGATATTTTCTGAGAAAATACGGCACGGCTGAAGATACCGTTTTACGGCGTCTTCTCGTATTTGATGAGCGTTTACGCTTCACTTCCGGCACTTTTCTGACACCCATATTATAATATAGGAAAATGAGAGCAGGCACGACAGACCTGCTCTCATTATTATATTAAGTATTTGTTCTGCATTGTCATTCCTGCTCAAGAGCAAGAGTCTTTGTAGGCAGATCGCACACACTTGCAGGTCCCCAATACTGTATCGGACCCGGATATACGTAGCAGGTTTCCTTAGCCCACTGGTCGCGCTGAGCAGCAAAAGCCTTGAAAGGCTTGCCGTTCAAATCGACAAGAGCCTTACGGATGACAGGCTTCATCTCACCGTTACGCTTCTCCATGTTCATCATCATTGTGATTGGCACACCTCCGGCTTTCCACTCCTCAGTGCCGGCTGTGGTGTTCTTCACAATTGCCATATAACCGGTCTTGCCGTTGGCAATAAGCTGTGCGGCACTTGCACCGAGTGCGTAGCAATAGTCTGCATCGAAATTTGAAGGAGCAGCGCAACGTCCCTCATACCCGAAGAAATGATGCAAAGCAGAGAACTTGCCGTTATACTTGCCTTCCTTAGCCCACTGGTCGAGTTTTGCGCCAACCATTTCAGAAATGAGTTTCTCTGTCTCGATAAGCGAAACCTGAACGTTTCCGTGCGGATCGCGGTCGAGAGAGAGCTGGCGTGCGACACCTTCCGGCAGAGTCTCGAATGTCGCCTTATTGGCTTCACTCAGATGAGAAAGTATGTATTCACGCTGTGCATCCTTATCCAGATCCTTATAATCCTGTCCGTGTGCGGCGAGCAGGTCGTTGAGTTCCTGTATCAGACGGCCGATTGCAGGAATAAACTCGATAAGTCCCTCCGGAATGAGAACCACACCGAAGTTGTTGCCCTGGCTTGCACGGTAAGCCACTGTCGACGCAATCTGCTCGACAATGTCATTAAGCGTAAGATCCTTAGCCTCTATCTCCTCAGATATAAGGCAGATGTTCGGCTGTGTCTGCAATGCGCATTCAAGAGCGATATGTGAAGCGGAGCGACCCATAAGCTTGATGAAATGCCAATATTTGCGCGCAGAGTTACAGTCACGCTCAATGTTTCCGATAACCTCGCTATATGTCTTTGTGGCAGTGTCGAATCCGAATGAAGTCTCAATCTGCTCGTTCTTAAGGTCACCGTCAATTGTCTTCGGACAGCCGATAACCTGCACGCCATAGTTCTTTGCAGCATAATATTCAGCCAGAACGCATGCGTTTGTGTTTGAATCGTCACCACCTATTATAACTACAGCCTTGATGTTAAGCTCACGGATAACCTCCAGTCCTTTCTCGAACTGCTCGACTTTCTCGAGTTTGGTGCGGCCGCTGCCTATAAGGTCAAAGCCACCTGTATTACGATAATCAGCTATAAGCTCTTCGGTTATCTCTATATATTTATGATCAACCAGACCGCTCGGTCCCATAAGGAAGCCATAAAGACGGTTGTTAGGGTTGAGTTTCTTTATTTCATCAAAAAGTCCGGATATGACATTATGTCCGCCGGGAGCCTGTCCTCCGCTAAGAATCACGCCCACATTCATCTCTTTCTGC
>ULSM01038227.1_pt1 | contig 10505 bp, 7 predicted proteins | sample 1956381 | NCBI WGS metagenome assembly ULSM01 (sample SAMEA4835710, study PRJEB28245) | human gut metagenome | biome: gut microbiome; material: fecal sample | place: Denmark | collected 2008 | reverse complement strand
CTCACGTGCGGCTGCCGTCGTGTCCGCGCTTTGTGAGGACAGGCTTCCCGTCCAGCCGTTACTGCTCTTTCTTGTCGTCGGTTATTATCTTCGGACCTCTTACCCTGTCTTTCTGGGTAAGTCCTTTCTTTATTTCGATGTTGATGCCGTCGCTCAGTCCGGTTGTCACCTTGCGACGCTCGTATGTCTTTTCGTCGCCTTCGCCTTTCACGATATACACGTATGTGTCCTCACCTTCGAACTCGATGGCACTCTCGGGAATGGTAAGCACGTTCCTTGCCTGCGCGAGCACTATCTCGGCATTGGCACTGTAGCCGCTACGTATGTTCTTGCCGCCGGTCACCTTTACGGCTGCCTTTATCTCAAACTGGTTGGCTCCGTTGTTGTCGACAGCCTTCGGCGAGATGTATTCGAGCGACGCGTCGAACTTCGTATCCTGCAATGCGCCCACCGAAAGCTTCATAGGCATGCCCGTGACAAGGCGTCCCACCTCCGTCTCGTCGATGTTGCCGCGGAAGATAAGGTCGTTCATGTCGGCTACGGAGGCTATTGTCGTACCGTCGTTGAACGTGTTCGACAGGATGACGGAGTTGCCCACCTTCACCGGAATGTCGAGTATCACGCCCGTGATGGTGGAGCGCACGAGTGTGGAGCTTGCGCTGGCGTTGCTCTTCGACACACCGTCGCGCACCACCTGAAGGTTGTCCTCCGCCGCGGCAAGCTCTTCCTCCGCCTGCCGGTAAGCCTGGGCTATCTTGTCATACTCGTCCGCCGACACCAGTCCTTTGTCGTAGAGGACCTTCTCGCGCTGGTAGTCTGTGCGCGCCTGCTTCACGTTTATGTTGGCAAGACGCAGCCGCGACTGTGCCGAACTGAGCTGTCCCATGTCCGGTATCACCTTTACCTTGGCAATCACCTCACCCTCTTTCACCGTGTTGCCCGCTTCCTTCAGCAGTTCGCTTATGATGCCGGAGATCTGCGGCTTTATCGCCACCTCGTTGCGCGGCTCTATCTTTCCCGTCACCACTGTGGTCTTTCTGATGTCGGCTTTCTTGGGAGTGAACTCGTTGTAAGCCACAGGCTGCGGCAGCGATTTGACGTAGAGGAACACGAAAGTGCCTATGAATATCAAGGCGATGACAGCCGCGACTATGAACTTGAAGTACTTTTTCATATCTGTTAGTGTGTTTGTATGCTTGTTATAACGATTCTCTTTGACAATAATAATATGTGTACGGATATATTATAATATGTGTATTTTAGTTTTACGATATTTGTATTGGCATTGCGTTCCGTCCGTCACTCGTCTCTCATAGCATCGACTGGCTTTATGCTCATGGCTCTTGCTGCCGGTGCGAGACCTGCCAGCACCCCGAGGACACTTAGCATCGCCACCGCCCCTACGGCTGTCCAGAAGTCTATCTGGAAGTGAGCCGCGACGATGCCGTCGCTTGTACTAGCCACCTCAAGCATCTGTAGGATTATCACGACGAACAGTATGCCGCTCATGCCGGCTACCGCCGTGAGGATGATACTCTCGCTTATGATTTGTGAAAGGATGTCGGTGGAGGTGGCTCCGATAGCCCGCCGTATGCCTATCTCGGTGGTGCGCTCGCGCACTGTCACCATCATTATGTTGGAGACTCCTATCGCTCCGGCGAGCAGTGTGCCTATGCCGACGAGCCATATGAGGAAGTTCACACCTGAGAAAAGGCTGTCGAGCAGTCCGAAAAGCACTTCGGTGTTGAACACCATGACCGCTTTCTCGTCGTCGGGAGCCACGTTGTGCGCCCTCGCTATGACCTCGCGCATGCGCTGCGAGAGCTCGTTCATCTTCGTTCCCGGCTTCGCCGTGGCGCAGATAAGGTCTACCCTGTCGCCCAGATTGTATGTCTGCTGCATGAGCGAGAGCGGCACCACGACGCTCTCCTCGGCGCTTCCGTTGATGTTCATGTTGCCTGCGGCATAGTCGACACCTATCACATTATAATATATGGAGTCTATTCTGACGAGCTGTCCGCACGGGTCTCCGCCTCCCGGAAAGAGCGTCTTGTACACCTTCTTGCCTATGACGCACACCTTGCGGTGCTGTCTTATGTCCATGTCGTTGATGTATCTGCCGTAGAAAAGCTGCGGACTCTCCACCCGGATGTAGTCGGGCAGCGTCCCCTTTACGACGCATCCGCTCTTCTTGTCGCTGAAAGTGGCGTTGCTGCCCCATCTCGACAGCATCGGAGTGACTACGTCCAGCTCCGGCACCTGAGCCTTCAGGCGGTCCACGTCCTTGTAAGTCATGTTCCATTGGCGTCCCTTCCGCAGTCCGTTGTGCGCTTTTGTGGTGGGCTGGGCGAACACTATCGCCGCGTTGGTGGCGAATCCCTCGAAGTTGTTTGAGAGCATCTCCTTCAGTCCGCTGCCTCCTCCTATGAGTCCGACGAGCATGAACACGCCCCAGAACACGCCGAATCCGGTGAGGAACGTGCGGCTTTTGTTTCTCGTGAGCGTGTCGAGTATCTCCCTGAATCTGTCTATGTCTACTTTCATCCCAGTGTCGTTTATGTTTTCACAATCCCTTCCGCGCAGGTCAGTGTCACTCTGCCCGCAACGCCTCTATGGGTCTGATGTGCGCCGCGCGGCGTGCCGGGACGAATCCGGCGACCGTTCCCGCCACTATCATCACGAGCGTTGCCTGTATGCATACGTCCAGTCCCACGGTGGGGTCGACGAACATCGCCGCCTGGAACAGTCCTGTGTCCACCTGCCGGTTGCCGATGGTGGCGTCCATATACATGTTCGCGGCTATGCCGAGAACCATTCCGATGTATCCGAAGAAGGTTGTTATGATGATGCTTTCTGTTATGATCAGCCGCAGAATGGACCACGGGCTCGCTCCTATCGCCTTGCGTATGCCGAACTCGTGTGTGCGCTCCTTCACTGTTATGAGCATGATGTTGGACACTCCCACGACGCCCGACAGCAGGGTGAAGAGCCCTATTATCCATAGCGCGGTGCGTATGATGTCGGTTCCCTGGTTCATCTGCAGGTTCTGCGTGAACCTGTTCCACAGCCAGACAGCCTCCTCGTCGTCGGGCGCGGCACGGTGGTTGCGGTTTATTCCTGCGCGGTATGCGCTCTCAAACTTCTCGTTTTCATCCATCGTGTTGAGACCGGTGAAGGTGAAGAATATCCTGTCCGCCTTGTCGCCCCGGCTGTAAATGGCACGCAGGGTGGTGAATGCCGTGTAGGCGTCGGTGTTCATCCGGCTGTTGTCATCCTTGTATATGCCAGCCACTCTGAATGCGAGTCCGCCCATGTCCACGGTCTTTCCGACGAGCGACTGTATGTCGTGCGGCGCGAGTTCCTTTGCCTGTCCCTCGCTCAGGACTATCGTCTTGCGCTGCTCGCGTATGTCGGTCATGTTGACGAACCGTCCGTAGAGCATGCTTATCTTGTTGATGTCAGCCTTGTTGGGATAAGTCCCGCATAGGCTGTTGCCGCTCACGTATTCGTCGCCGAAGGCTATCCTGACCCCCGACTGCGATATTTCCGCACCTGTCGTCTCTACGTTTCCGCTGAAGTTATTGCCGGTAGCTGTGATGTCGTTGTCGTTGAGTTCGATGCGCCTTCCTTCTTTCAGACCGTCGTAAGGCTTCGATGTGTATCCGCCGAACACCATCATCGAGTTGTCCAGAAACTGTCCGGAGTTCTGCATGATGGCGTTGAGCAGTCCGTTTCCGGCTCCGAGCAGGAATATGATGATGAATATTCCCCATGCCACGGAAAAGCCTGTAAGAGCCGTGCGCAGCTTGTTGCGCCCTGCCGTGGTCAGTATTTCTGCTATCATGTCACGCATGGCGGTGGTGTCATTTCATTAATCCTGACGTGCCGAACGGGCTCGCGTTGTGGTCGATATTGTCCTCAATGTTGCCTATCAGTCCGTCCTTGATGTGTATTATCTTGTTTGTCTCGTTTGCCACACCGCTCTCGTGTGTCACCACGACGATGGTGATGTGCTCCTCTTCGTTGAGTTTCTTGAGCAGTTCCATCACCTCCACGCTTGTCCGTGAGTCGAGTGCGCCGGTGGGTTCGTCGGCAAGTATTATCTGCGGACGTGTTATCAGCGCGCGCGCTATTGCCACACGCTGCTTCTGTCCTCCCGAGAGTTCGTTTGGATAATGCCCTGCCCACTGTGCCAGACCGAGTCTTTCGAGGTATTCCATAGCCATGGCATGACGCTTCCTGCGGCTCACACCCTGATAGAAAAGGGGCAGCTCGACGTTCTCCACCGCCGATTTGAACGCTATGAGATTGAAAGACTGGAAGATGAAACCTATCATCCTGTTGCGGTATTCGGCTGCGCGCTTCTCCGAGAGGTCTTTTATAAGAGTGCCGCCAAGAAGATATTCGCCCGAGTCGTAGTTGTCGAGGATGCCGAGAATGTTGAGCAGTGTGGACTTGCCCGAGCCCGACGCGCCCATGATGGAGACGAACTCGCCCTCCCCGATGTAGAGGTTTATGCCCTTGAGCACGTGGAGCGGCTGCGCGCCGTGGTAGGTCTTGTTGATGTCTTTTAGAGTTATGATTGACATTTCTTGGATGTTTATATGTTAGACTGCATTCGTGCCGTCATGGTTGCAGCATGTTGTGGAAGAGCCTTGCCAGCCGTATGTCATGTCCGTTCGTTGCGTTCCACTCTCAGTGTACGGTCGCAGTAGTTTATGACAGCGGGACGGTGGGTTATGAATATGATTGTTTTGGAGCGGTCGCTCATGATGTTCTGCAGCAACCGGCACTCCGTTTCGTTGTCGAGAGCCGATGTCGCCTCGTCGAAGAGCATCACCGGACGGTCGCGCAGCAGCGCACGTGCGATGGATATGCGTTGCGCCTGTCCCTCGCTCAGTCCGCCTCCCTGCTCGGTGCAGACGGTGTCGAGCCCGTCGGGAAGGTCGCTCACGAACTCCGCGCAACTCTTTCTCAGAGCCTCCCTCATCTCCTCGTCGGTGGCGTCAGCCTTTCCCATCAGCAGGTTGTCGCGTATGGTTCCGCTCATGAGGGTGTTGCCCTGCGGCACGTATACCATGTTGCACCGCATGAGCGGCGAGAGGATGTGGGATGATGAAGAGTCGTATATCTCTGCCGTTCCCTGCTGTGGATGGAGCAGCGCGAGGATTATCCTGATGAGCGTTGTCTTGCCTGCGCCTGTCTCACCGAGTATAGCCGTGCATGAGCCTGGCTCGAAGTCGTGGCTCAGGTGTTCTATAACGTTGCGCGAGCCACCGTCATACAGATAGGTGATGTCGTTGAGACGTATGCCGCACGGACCGTCCATCCTGACGGGCTCGCCCTGCTCCTCGAGCGGATTCTCCTCGAGTTCCATAAGTCTTTCGGCGGCAGTGAGCACGCTGACGAACGCGGGCACCAGTCTGGTGAGGCTGCGGGCGGGAGTCTGTATCTTGTTGACGAGTTGCAGGAACGCCGTCATTCCTCCGAAGGTGAGCGTCTGTTGCGACATGCGCAGAGCCGCCCATAGGAAGGCGATGAGGTATCCTGCGGCGAAGCCGGTGTTGAGCACGAGGTTTGAGATGACCGAGCACGAGGTGCGCCTCACCACGTTCTGCCTCAGCTCGCTCTGTGTCTGCTCCAGCTTGTCTATCATGTTGCGGTCGTTCTCGAGTGTCTTTATGAGCATGCGGTGCTGCACGGTGTCCTGCAGGACGCTCTGAACCTTGCTGTCGGAATCGCGCACGAAGCGTGTGAGACGGCGCATGTGGACCACATACACCTTGCTGCCGATGAGGAATACGGGTATGAGCACCACTATGACAAGGGCGAGAACCTTGTCCATGAGGAACAGGCAGAAGAACGCGCTGACAAACATCACGATGACCGAGAGCGTGTTGGGGATGGTCTCCGTGAGGAAGTTGATGACGTTGTTCACGTCGAACTCCAGCCGGTTGAGCACGTCGCCGGAGTGGCGCATCTCCCGTCCGCGCCACTCGGAGCGCAGTATGCGGTCGAGCATACGCTGCTGCATGCGGTTCTGCGCCTTTATTCCGAGAATGTTGCGCACCCACACCGACGCTATGTTCAGTGCGAAGTCGCACAGTATGAGTGCCGCCATGATGCCCACGGCGAAGTATATGGAGCCTTTCGCCGAGCCCGACGCCACGTCGATGGCATGCTTCACCGCCCACACCTGCGAGAGGCTCGTGACGACCTGCGCTATGCCTGTGGCGGCGTTGAGCACCGCCTGCAGCCTGTTGCCTCGCCACTGTCCCCACAGCCATTTCATTATCCGCGCTGCGGTGTATTGCGTGTCCGGTATCTTGAGTATCTGTCTGATTTTCATCTGGTGAGATTGTTTTCGCCTTCCGGTGTGCCGCTGCCGTGCCCGCCGTGGCGTGTTGCGGTGATGTGTCAGTCCTTCCGTTTGTCCGCGCCCCACATCATCTTCTCGCGCAGCGACGCGAAGTAGTTGTGCCCTGGACGCTTCACTATGTTAGTGACGAAGGGCGCCTTCTCTATTGTTATGGACGTGCCCTCGGTGAGGGTCTCGCTCCGTCCGTCGACGGCAAGCAGGAAGTTGTGCGAGCGCGACTCCACGCTCAGCGTCACGGTGCTGTCTCCGCTTATCACTATGGGGCGCACGTTGAGGCTGTGCGGAGCCACCGGCGTGAGGCACACCGTGTTGGTGCGCGGCACGATGATGGGTCCTCCGTTCGACAGCGAGTAGGCTGTCGAGCCGGTGGGGGTCGACACTATGAGTCCGTCCGCCTGATAGGTGACGAGCGGTTCGCCGTCTATGCACGTGCGTATGCTTATCATCGACGCGTTGTCGCGCTTGAGTACGGCTATGTCGTTGAGCGCGAACGGCTCGTTGCGGAGCTGTCTCGTGCCCGTGCTTACCATGAGGGCGGTGTGGCTCTCGGTGGTGTACAGACCGTCGTAGATGGCATTCAGGGCCGTGCCGAACTCGTCGGGCATGACGTCGGCGAGGAATCCCAGCCTGCCGGTGTTGACGCCCAGGATGGGGATGTTCTTCATTCCTACCCGCACCGCCGTCTTCAGGAACGTGCCGTCGCCGCCCATAGATATGGCGAAGTCGGCTTCAAAGCGGTCGTCGTCGAACACCTCGGGCGATGCGGAGGGCATCTGTCCGTAGCGCATGAGGAAGTCGCAGAACGGGCGGTCGATGAGTATGCGCGCGCCGTGACGTTCCAGATGCGAGATGACTTTGTGTATTGATGCCGACTTCTTGCTCTGAAAAGTGTTTCCGAATATAGCAAATCTTAGTTTATCTGACGCCATTCTTGTTGTTTTAAAAAACAAATATAGTGGAAGACCGTTACTGCGTCAGAGAGGAACTTACATGTTTTCCCGTCTTTGGCAATGCCGTGCCGAATACTATATAGTGCAAATATACGCATAATTAGAATAACCTCCAAATATTTGCCGCTAAAGAATGGGCGCGCGCGGAGAGAAAATCCGGGGAAGGGGAGGGACGGTGTGACGGTAATATATTTTGACAAATGCGGTGCGGCTCACGCCCTCGTTCTGTGCGCGTAGGGCATGCCGGAGTGGCTTCTTCGGGGTGTCGGGGGAGCCGTCAGCGTGCCTTCCGGCTGCCATATGTGCCGTTCCGTGTGCCGATACGGGCTTTTCCGTGACGCGGAACGTGCTTTTCCGGAGCATGAAAAAGCCTCTCCTGCGGTGCGAAACGGTGTGTTCCGTACCGTATGAGAGGCTGTTCCGTATCCTTATATCCGCAAAGCGGCTGACTGTCAGAGAGTTGCTGGCGACGCCATTTTCTCCGTATTTGCGCCCGCCGTCCGTCCCGTCAGCGTGCAGGCTGCCTGTGAGGACGAATGACTGTAGTTTTTTTTGACAGACGCGCTGTGCTCTTCCGCCTGTTTCCGGGCATCATATTTTCTCGCCGTAGCACAGGTCGCCCGCGTCGCCGAAGCCCGGTACGATGTATTTGTGCTCGTTAAGCCCCGGGTCGATTGCCGCGCACCATATCGTGGTGCGGTCGTCGGGGAACGTCTTCCTGATGTGGTCGATGCCCTCCGGCGCGGCTATCACGCATGCCACATGCACGTTCTTGGGCGTGCCTTTCGTGAGCAGAGCCTTGTAGGCAAGCTCCATCGAGCCTCCGGTGGCAAGCATCGGGTCGGCTATGATGAGCGTCTTGCCGTCTATGTCGGGCGTTGCGAGATACTCCACGTGTATGCTCACGTCGGTGTGTGAGCGGTCGGTGTACTCCCGGTATGCGCTCACGAAGGCGTTGCCTGCATGGTCGAATATGTTGAGGAACCCGCTGTGGAACGGCAGTCCCGCCCTGAAGATGGTGGCAAGCACCACCTTGTCTGCCGGAACGCTTACCATTGCGGTGCCCAGCGGTGTGCGCACCTCGCGCTCCTCATAGCTCAGCGTCTTGCTTATCTCGTATGCCTCGAGCTCGCCTATGCGCATGATGTTGTTTCGGAAAAGCAGCCGGTTGTGCTGGTAATCCTTGTCGCGCATCTCGGACATATACTGGTTGATGATGGAGTTTGTCCGACTGAAGTCTGTTATTTTCATGATGTTTAAGTTTGTTTTTTATTGTCTGACGGCAGCGCGCAGCCTCCATCTTGCGGAGGATGAGGCGTATATGCGCCGCCTGTGGCTCCGTGTTGACAGGCAGATGATGCCGCACAGACGGTTCCGGCGTGCAAATTTAGGGAAAAACTTTTGTAGTTTGCCAACTCCAAATTGCAATTAAGACAATGCCGGTAAAATTTTTTTGTTCTTTAACATAAAAAGATTTATAGTGCCCTTTTTTGTGATAATTAAGTTTGTTGTTTTATTTCTTTTTTCATAACTTTGCCTCGGTTTTGCAAGAGCAAGGCTTTCTTGACAAGAACGGAACAGAAGATTTATTCACATCTAAATATTTATTGAAATGGCAAAATTTGATAAGTCAGTTTTAGAGAAGTACGGAATCACAGGTACAACTGAGGTCCTCCACAACCCTTCTTACGAAGTTCTCTTCGAAGAGGAGACAAAAAGCGACCTCACAGGTTACGACAAGGGTCAGGTGACTGAGCTCGGAGCAGTAAACGTAATGACAGGTATCTACACGGGCCGTTCTCCTAAGGACAAGTTCATCGTTATGGATGAGAACTCCAAGGACACGGTTTGGTGGACATCAGACGAATATAAGAACGACAACAAGCCGGCTTCTCAGGAGGCATGGGCTGCCGTTAAGGAAATAGCAAAGAAAGAGCTTTCCAACAAGAAACTGTACGTAATAGACGGTTTCTGTGGTGCCAACAAGGACACACGCATGGCTGTACGCTTCATCATGGAGGTGGCATGGCAGGCTCACTTCGTGAAGAACATGTTCATCCGTCCGACAGAAGAGGAACTCGAGGAGTTCGAGCCGGACTTCATCGTATACAACGCTTCAAAGGCAAAGGTTGAGAACTGGAAAGAGCTCGGCTTCAACTCAGAGACAGCTGTTGTATTCAACGTGACATCAAAAGAGCAGGTTATCATCAACACATGGTACGGCGGTGAGATGAAGAAGGGTATGTTCTCAATGATGAACTACTTCCTGCCGCTGAAGGGCATCGCATCTATGCACTGCTCTGCAAACTGCGACAAGAACGGTGAGAACACCGCCATCTTCTTCGGTCTGTCCGGTACGGGCAAGACAACTCTGTCTACCGACCCGAAGCGTCTGCTCATCGGTGACGACGAGCACGGCTGGGACGACAACGGAGTGTTCAACTTCGAGGGTGGCTGCTACGCTAAGGTAATCAACCTGGACAAGGAAAGCGAGCCGGACATCTACAACGCTATCCGCCGCGACGCACTGCTCGAGAACGTCACAGTGGACGCTAACGGCAAGATAGACTTCACAGACAAGAGCACCACAGAGAACACCCGCGTGTCTTATCCTATCTATCACATCGACAACATCGTGCGTCCTGTAAGCCACGCTCCGGCTGCAAAGCAGGTCATCTTCCTCTCTGCCGACGCATTCGGCGTGCTGCCTCCTGTATCAATACTTACTCCGGAGCAGACAAAGTACTACTTCCTGTCAGGCTTCACAGCAAAGCTCGCCGGTACAGAGCGCGGCATCACAGAGCCTACTCCTACATTCTCGGCTTGCTTCGGTCAGGCATTCCTCGAGCTGCATCCTACAAAGTATGCTGAGGAACTGGTTAAGAAGATGGAGAAGAGCGGTGCCAAGGCTTACCTCGTAAACACAGGATGGAACGGCACAGGCAAGCGTATCTCTATCAAGGATACACGTGGCATCATCGACGCAATCCTCAACGGCTCTATCAACACAGCACCTACGAAGACCATACCTATGTTCAACTTCGAGGTTCCGACAGAGCTTCCGGGTGTTGACCCGAAGATTCTCGACCCGCGCGACACATACGACTGCGCTTGCAAGTGGGAAGAGAAAGCAAAGGATCTGGCTGCACGCTTCATCAAGAACTTCGCCAAGTACG
>ULSM01023119.1_pt1 | contig 10536 bp, 8 predicted proteins | sample 1956381 | NCBI WGS metagenome assembly ULSM01 (sample SAMEA4835710, study PRJEB28245) | human gut metagenome | biome: gut microbiome; material: fecal sample | place: Denmark | collected 2008 | reverse complement strand
CCATAATTATGATGAAATCTATGATTTTGTTAAATCTACTAAAGCTTCAGTTAAATATCTAAAAAAGATGTATAAGGATTTAGGAAACTGGGAGCTGGTAGTTGCCGCTTATAATCAAGGCGAATACGGCGTTAAAAAAGCCCTTGATGCAGCCTTAGCTAAAGGTATAAAGGTAAGATCTGCTGACGATGTGCGTCTAAGCCGAGGCGCCCGCAATTACATTAAGCGTTTCAGAGCTTATGCCGATATTCTAAAAAATCCGGGAAAATATAACGTACGCTTACCTAATATAAAAAACCGCCCTGCATTCAAACGCGTGGAAGTAGCTGAACATATCAGTTCTTTAACTGAAGTAGCTAATCTTTCAGGAGCCCATATAGATACTTTAAAACGACTTAATGCTGGGTATTTATCAGATAAAATTGATAATCACCACGGCTTGCTTATAACCGTAGAACATGCTGACAATCTTAAACAAGCTTCAGAAAAAAAAGATTCTAAAGCTACGAATGCCATTAACTACAAATATAATGCCAGCACGGTAGATAGCAGCGAAAAAAAACTCTAAAAAATAACCTCTGCATAAAACGATATGCAGAGGTTTTTGATTTTAATGATTAATTTTCCCCTCAAGATCTGCAAGCCAGCTCAAAAGTTCAGCTTCGTATATAATTCTTACCCCTAAGCTTTGAGCTTTAGTAAATTTTGACCCAGGATCAGCACCGCAGATAACTGCTGTGGTCTTTTTTGAAACAGAACCTGCTACTTTAGCACCTAAATTTAATAAACGATTCTTGCAGCTATTGCGATCCATAGAGTCTAAAGTACCTGTTATCACATATGTTTGATTGATAAGAGGCAATAAAGATACCTCACTATACTGTTTTAATGCTGTTATATTTAAACCACATGCTCCCTCCAGGCTTCCTAAAGGAGATATAAGTCTTTTTATAATTTCAAGATTATGTTTTTCTAAAAAGAAATCACGAATATGATTAGCTACTACTTCACCAATATCCGGAAGATTTATCAAAGTATTAAAATCTGCTCGCATCAAATCCTCAATACTTGCAAAATTAGTAGCTAAAGTTCTTGCTGTAGAAACGCCAACCTCTCGAATACCTAAAGCATAAATAAAACGATTTAAAGGAATATCCTTTGAATTTTCAATAGCTTTTACGAGCTTTTTAGCAATAACATATCCTAGCAGCCGTTTAGCTTTAAGCTCTCCGCCTTGATCTAAAACCAAGGTTGCCAACTCGCTTTCATCTAAGGTATAAATATCCGCTATCGAGCGTACTTTTTGAGAAGAAACCAACTCCTCTACAATACGATCGCCAAATCCTTCAATGTCCATAGCCTCACGAGAAACAAAATGCAAAATAGCCTCTCGCAGTTGAGCCGGACATACAAGCTCACCTGTACATCTTGCCACAGCCTCGCCTTGTATGCGCTCAATTCGACTCCCGCATACAGGACAAAATTTAGGGAAAATAATTTCCTGACTATCAGCAGGTCTTCTATCTAAAGCAACTCCTGAAATCTGCGGAATTACATCGCCGGCTCTTCTAACCACAACCATATCGCCAATACGTATGCCCAAACGTTTAATTTCATCGGCATTATGCAAGGTTGCATTAGAAACAGTTGCACCGCCCACATATACAGGTTCCAGCTTTGCTACTGGAGTTATAGCACCTGTACGGCCTACCTGAAATTCGACATTTAAAAGTTTAGTCAGCATTTCCTCTGGCGGAAATTTATACGCAACTGCCCAGCGAGGACTTTTAGCGGTAAACCCCAGACTTTCCTGCATTTCTAAGGAATTTACCTTAAGCACTACCCCATCGATATCATAATTTAAGCTAGAACGCTTTTCTAATATATGTTTATAAAAATCTTTAAGCCCTTGAACACCATTAGTCTTGGTAATCAATGGATTTATCGGCAGTCCCCATTGCTTTAAGGCTAATAAGCGCTCATATTGAGCATTAGGCAGATTAACCCCTTCGCACGCTCCAACATAATAAGCATTAAAAGTTAAAGGTCTTTTTGCTGTAACTTTAGAATCTAATTGTTTTAAGCTTCCTGCTGCAGCATTACGAGGATTAGCAAATACCTTTCCTCCAGATTGACGAGCTTTTTCATTCCATTTTTCAAAACCGTCTCTAGGCATGAAGACTTCGCCTCTGACATCTAAATAGTCAGGCAAATTATCTCCGCTTAAACGCAAAGGAATAGCCTTTATGGTTTTAGCGTTAGCAGTAATATCCTCACCTATATGACCATCTCCTCGAGTTGCTGCTTGAACTAATAAGCCTTTTCTATAAATTAGAGATACGGCTAAACCATCAAGTTTTGGCTCTGCGCAATATTCGATATTATTAACGGCAGAAAATTCGCGCATGCGCTTATCAAAATCTATAAGCTCATCTTCATTAAAGATATCACTAATGGATAATAAAGGAACCTGATGCTCTACACTTGCAAATTCCTTTAAAGCCATCCCGCCTATACGTTTAGTAGGAGAATAAGAGACCTCCTCTTCAGGGTGAGATTTCTCATAATCTTCAAGCTCTAAATAAAGCCTGTCGTATTCTGCATCTGGAACCTGAGGCTCGTCATCTACATAATAAGCTTTAGCATAAGAATTTAGCAGGTCAACTAAATGTAAATAATCTTTATATGAAGAAATAGCCATAATCAAACTTTTTCCTCAGGATTATCATAAAAATTCATTTGCTCTTCTATATTATTCAAATCCCTTTCACTTAAAACTTTCTCATAATTATCTCTTAAGGTTCCGCCTAATTGGGTTTGAATAATTAAAGCCGCCATTCTTAAAGCTTTAAAATAAGATAAGGCTTTGCCCTTAGCCGGAACATTCATGTATAAAGCTAACTCCTGAGTCTTATAATCAGTCATATCTAAGGGGAAATTATAAGGAGGCTCTAAAGAACAAATTCTAAATACTACTATGGGATTAGCCTCGCTTGGATTCTCATAAACATAAAAAATATTATAAGGGCCGCGAATAAAACCATATTTATTACATAATTCCTGAATATCTAATCCCTTAAATGGTCTGTCTTGATCACAAATAATATTGATTTCAATAGAACTGTTCTGCTTAATCTCAAAAGCTCTATTATCAGCTACAATTTTAATCTCAGAGTCATCTTCTTTTGCACTGTTTTCTCTAGCTTCCAAATTAGCTTTAGCATTGCTATTTGGAATCTGACCATAGGTTTCAAGCTTAAGGGTAGAATTTTGCGACGGCTCTTTGACAGTAACAATTCTAACCTTCCCTACTCCATCGGACTTAACGATTTCTTGATCTTCCTTATTTCCTTTTACAAGCTTGCGATTGATGCTACGACCTGAAAACCACAAACCATGAATCACAAAAGCTAAAACAGCTAAAGCACCGACGATCAAAATCACAGCGCTAGAATCGTTAAGCGACATCTATTATCTCCAATGTACAAAACCGATAGGTTATTTATTGATGTATTATATAAAGGGTCAAACCTAAAAAAAATCATATATATAAAAAAAGGAGAGACTTTATATGATCGCCTCTACCCCAAAAGAAATTACGATTGTCGATGCTTTTAATTATCTAATTCAGGGCATGAAGCTTGCACTTTCAAAAGATTGCCGTTTATATATTATTATTCCTATCATTATAAATTTGATCCTAATGAGCACAGTAGGCTACTTTCTATTTGCCAATATCAAAGACTGGATATTCCAGATGGTAGGTCTATTACCAGATTTTCTGGTATTTTTAGCCTATATCCTCTCGGCAATTCTAGCAATTCTTATTATTTTCGTTAGCTGTTATCTTTTCTCAACCATTGCTACTATCATTGCATCACCTTTTTATGGGCTGCTTGCTGATAAAATTGAAATGAAGCTTAATGGAACAGCATCTGAAGATATGGGCTTTATGGATATTATCAAGGACATTCCCCGTATTTTTAAACGCGAAGTCCAAAAACAAATTTTCTTTCTTCCTCTAGCCCTTATTTGTGTAATTTTAACTATTATTCCTGTTATTAACCTAATAGCTCCAATATTATGGTTCTTGCTTACCTCATGGATGGGATGCCTGCAGTATTGCGATTATGCCTATGATAATCACAAGATCTCTTTTGCTGTAATGAAAAAGGATCTCAAGGAAAATTCTCTTCCAACTTTCACTTTTGGCGCAATTGTGGCTGTAGCTTTATCAATACCAATTTTCAATATTTTGGTACCTCCAGCAGCAGTATGTGCTGGAACTTGCTATTATTTAGAAATGCAAAAACGCTACAATTTGTCAAAAGGATAAAAAATGTATACTTTGACAGGAGTCTCTATTGCTGCAGGAGTTGGTTTTGCTCCTGCCGTATCTGTATCTAAACCAGGAAATTTTAATCATGAAGTTAATATATACGCTCTTGATCCCCAAGAAGAGATAGACAAATTCCAAAAGAAAAGCACAGAATTTGCCAATCGATTAAGACAAATTGTAAATCCAGGGCAAGATCGTATTCGCGACCTATTCGGAGCTACAGCAGGATATTTAACAGATAAAAACAATAAACACGATATTATTGAGCTTATAAACCAAGGATGCTCAGCAATTACCGCCTGCAGGAGCGTGCTATTAGGAAAACTGGCAAAATTTAATCACAGCAAAGATCCTGAGCTCTTAAATGATAATAAAGAGTTAAGTTCTTTACTACTTGAATTTATCAATACTCTTCATAATCGCGACGACTCTACTGTAGTTCTGCCTAATTTGAAAGAAAAAGCTGTTATAGTTGCAGAGAATCTCTCGCCCGCACTTTTTCTATCTTTAGATATTGAGAAGGTTCAAGCTGTAGTTTTAGAATTCGGCAGAGATTCAGGACATCTGGGCGTAGTACTGCGTGAGCTGGGAATTCCGGCTATTTTCGGCGTACAAGGCGCTACATCTATTGAAAATGGAACTAAACTTCTAGTAGACGGCAATAACGGGGTCTTAGTAATTGACCCTGAAGAAAATACAGCACAGGCCATGCTTGAGAGGCAAGATCTGTTTAATGATGAAACTAATGATGATTCTCTTATAAATGTTACTATTGCTGGTGCTGTAGGCGCAATTAGGCAAATTAACGGTAATTCACTTTATACTACTCATGGCTTAGGTCTGTTACGTTCAGAATTTCTATTTCTAGGCTATGATCATGAGCCTACTGAAGAGGAAATGACCAAAGCCTTTTTTAAATTATTCGCTCCTATATCTAAAACAGCTCCAATTACAGCCAGAACTTTTGATTTCGCTGATGATAAAAAACCACTTTTTAGAATACATCTTGACGATCAAGGCCCTCTTAAAGGCTATGGTGCTGAAGTAGGCTCTCGTTTATTAAAAAAAGAAATAAGAGCTTTATTGCTATCTTCAGCAGGACGCAATATCAAAATAATATTTCCTTTAATTACAAGGCTGAGCGAAGCTGTTTATCTTAAAAACTTAGCTGCAGAATGCTGTCAGGAATTAGACGAGCTTAAAAAAGAGCATGGAACCTATGAAATAGGATTTATGAGTGAGACTCCTTCTTCAGTTTTATGCGCTCAAGGCTTTTCTGTAGATTGCTCTCTTATAATTATTGGTACTAGCTCCTTAGCTGAGTATGCTTCGGCTCCTAGACCTGCTGACAAAGCCTTTACCCCAGCTCTAGCTAAAATGATTGTTATGGCCGCAAAAGCCGCCCACGAATTGCATATCCCTGTAGGGGTTGCAGGACGTTATGCACCAAGAATTGAACTTTTAAAGTTCTTCTATAAACTAGGCGTAATCTATTATGCTGTTGATGGCTACCAAATAAACCGCATGCGTAACGCTGTCGAACAGCTGAATATCGATTCTCAATGCGAACCAGAATTTGACATCAATCTTTATAATGAGGTAATGAATATTTTTACTGGCAAAGAACTATCTGCTCTTATAAACAGATTAAATATGAACTAAAAATAATCATATTTGATATAAAAATTTATTTAAATGTAGTTGAGGATAATTATGGGAATTTTATCCATGCTTTTTGGAAAACGTGATGCAGTATCAGTAGCTAGAGAAGATGCTGATTTAGAACTCATAGCTCCAGTAAGTGGCTCATTATTACCCCTATCCGATGTTCCTGATCTGGTAATTTCGGAATGCATTGTAGGAGATGGAGTAGCTATTATTCCAGAAAATCAGGAAATATTAGCTCCCTGTGACGGAATCATTTCAAGATTGCTTTCTTCCCAAAATGCCTTTGCAATTAGATCAAATTGCGGCGTTGAAATCTATGTAACCTGCGGAGTAGGAACACGGCGTTTTAGCGGAGAAGGCTTTGAAGCCCAGATTAAAAATGGCGATAAAGTAAAAAAGGGGGATGTAATTATTAAATTTGATATGAGCAAGGCCTCATCAAATTTAAAATCTACTATAACCTCAATAATTGTAGTCAAATCCTCAGCCGATATTGCTAAGGTCGCTGCAGCTTCAGGAAAGGTTATCGCCGGAGAAAGTCCATGCGCATGGGTTGCCTTAAATCATTAAATATTATCTTTTAAATAAACTTATTGAAATTCCAAAAGCTATTTATATGTAACATGTTATTTTTATTCATAAAAAAGCCATCAGCTGATGGCTTTTTATTTTACATTTGACTAAATAAAAGCTTAGTCAAGATTGCTTACGATCTCTTCAACAGTCTTCTTAGCATCGCCGAAGCACATGTAAGAGTTATCCTTGAAGAATAGCGGATTCTGAACGCCTGCATAGCCAGTATTCATAGAACGCTTGAATATGACAACGTTGCGAGCCTTCCAAACCTCTAATACCGGCATACCAGCAATAGGAGATGAAGGATCTTCGGCTGCTGCCGGGTTAACCGTATCATTAGCGCCGATTACTAATACTGTATCAGTATCTTCAAATTCGTCGTTAATCTCGTCCATTTCAAAGACGATATCATATGGAACCTTAGCTTCAGCTAAAAGAACATTCATATGACCTGGCAAACGGCCTGCTACTGGATGAATAGCGAAACGTACGTTAATGCCGCGAGCCTTTAGCTTTTCAGTCATAGTAGCGACCGCATTCTGAGCTTGAGCTACAGCCATACCATAGCCTGGGGTAATAATTACAGAAGAAGAATTCTTCAATAACTCAGCAACCTCATTAGCCTTCATCTCATGGTATTCGCCAACTTCCTCATCCTTCTTAGCTACAGGAGCATTACCGAAACCGCCGGCAATTACAGAAATAAATGAGCGGTTCATTGCCTTACACATAATGTAGGACAGAATAGCACCAGAAGAACCTACTAAAGCACCGGTAACAATCAAGAGATCGTTGCTGAGCATAAAGCCTGAAGCAGCTGCTGCCCATCCTGAATAAGAGTTCAGCATGGAAATTACTACTGGCATATCAGCACCGCCGATGGCAGCAACTAAGTTAATGCCGAAGGCAAAAGCAATAATGGTCATCAGCACTAACGGAGTAGTAGGAGCGACCTCTGCTGACATAAACCAAACCATCAATAAAATGGAAATTACAATAGCTACCAAATTCAAGAAATGTCCGCCTGGTAACTGCAGAGGAGCAGATTTGAATATACGCAGCTTGTAAGTACCATTGAGCTTACCATAGGCAACAATAGAACCTGTAAAGGTTACGGCGCCGATGAATACGCCCAAAAATACCTCTGCCAAATGAGTATTATCAGCATTAGGAGTTTCGATAAAGCTATTATAGCCAACTAAAACAGCTGCCAAACCCACAAAGCTGTGCAAACAGGCAATCAACTCAGGCATTTGAGTCATCTGTACTCGCATAGCTACGAAGATACCAATGCAAGCACCGATTACCATAGCTAAGATGATGAGCACAATACCCACAGCGCTGTTTACAGAGAAGAAAGTAGTAAACAGAGCTAAAGCCATGCCGACCATACCAGAAAGACAGCCATACTTAGCAGTTTCCTGTTTGGAAAGACCAGCTAACGCCATGATGAATAAAAGCGCAGCTAGAATATAGGCAATAGTACCTAATGAAGTCATTTTTATTTTTCTCCCTAGCCTTATTTCTGCTTTCTAAACATCGCTAGCATACGGCGAGTTACAGCAAAACCACCGAAAATATTGATGGATGCAATCAATACACCGATAAATGCAAAAATACCGGTTAATACACCACCTGTAAACTGCAGCATAGCACCGACTACAATAATACCGGAGATAGCATTAGTTACAGACATCAACGGAGTATGAAGCGAATGAGTAACGTTCCAAACAACATAGTAACCGACTACGCAGGCTAAGACGAAGACGGTAAAGTGCGGCAGGAACTCTGCCGGAGCAAATAAGCCGATAAGCAAGAAGCATACTAAAAGTACTGCTAAGCAGCTATACTTTAATGCAGGAGAAGTCTTCTTCTGTTCAATCTTAGCCGGAGCTGCTGCAGGCTTAGCCTGAGGAGCTGCAGATACACTGATCTTTGGCGGCGGGAAGGTAATCTCACCATCACGAGATACAGTCATATTGCGTAAAACTACATCCTCAAAGTCTATGACTGCATTGCCGTCTTTAGCTTTGCATAGAAGCTTACATAAATTTACTAGGTTAGTAGCATAAAGCTGAGAAGACTGAGCTGGCAGACGAGAAGCTAAATCGGTATAACCGATGATCTTAACGCCATTATCAGTTGTAATAACCTTACCTGCCACAGTACACTCACAGTTACCACCACCGGCTGCAGCTAAATCAACGATAACAGAGCCTGACTTCATGCTCTCTACCATTTCCTTGCTAATTAAGCGCGGAGAAGGCTTACCTGGAATAGCTGCGGTAGTAATAATGATGTCAACATCCTTAGCCTGCTGAGCGAAGAGCTCCATTTCAGCTTTGATGAATTCATCACTCATGGTCTTAGCGTAACCGTCTGAAGAGCCGCCATCTTCATTCTTAAAGTCAAGCTTTAAGAATTCGCCGCCCATAGATTTAATCTGATCGGCTACCTCTAAACGAGTATCAAAAGCACGAACAATAGCTCCTAATGAATGAGCTGTACCAATAGCAGCAAGACCTGCAACACCAGCACCAATTACTAGAACTTTTGCCGGAGGAACCTTACCTGCAGCAGTTACCTGACCTGTAAAGAAGCGACCGAACGCATGAGCAGCCTCAACTACAGCACGATAACCGCTAATGTTAGCTGTAGAAGACAATGCATCTAAGGACTGGGCACGAGAAATACGCGGCACCATATCCATAGCCATTACAGTAACTTTCTTTGCATTTAGCTTATCTACAAGTTCTTTATTTTGAGCAGGACGAATGAAGCTAACCAGAATCTGGCCTTCCTTCATCAGCTTAATTTCATCATCGTTAGGAGCATTGACCTTGAAAATGATGTCGCTGTTCCAGACGTCCTTTTCTACAACTTTAGCACCGGCAGCCTTATAAGCTTCATCGGTGAAACTGGCTAAAGCACCAGCAGTACTTTGAACTGCTACTTCAAAGCCAAGCTTTAGGAGCTTTCCGACGGTATCAGGAGTTGCAGCAACTCTTGTTTCGCCCTTAAGACTCTCTTTTGGAATACCAATCAGCATTGCATTTTCCTGTATTTAATAATCCTACAAAGGATCAATATTATTGTTAACGGACAGACTATTCTGACACTGTTACATTATATATTTACAAAGGTATTCTTATATATGAAGATCTAAGCCTTTAGCTAAAACGTTGCATAGATCACAAAGTAAAGAATAATTTCTTCACCCTCTTATTACATGATATGGTACGTGAAATTAACTGCTAAATATGGCTGACATACCAATACATATTTTGCACTATTAAAAAGCAGAATCTAAATTGATATTTTCAAGATGCATTGTAAAGGCATCTTCAGCAGGCTCATCTCCATATGGAGCATAATATCCGCGCCTTACACCGGTAATCATAAAGCCGAATTTTTTATACAAATTCTGTGCCACGACATTAGATCGCCTTACTTCAAGGAAACACTCTGTTGCACCACAATTTAATGCTTCTCTTAAGGTTTCTTTCAAAAGCAGTGTTCCTAATTTTCGGCCTTGATATTCAGGATCAATACCTATAGTTAAGATATCAGTGCTGAATTTAGTGGCAAAAATCACTGAAAAACCTATTAAATTAGCTCCGGCAAATAAGCCTACTATCCTATAGGCATCATCAAAGCATTCACATAAAGACTGTAATGTCCAAGCATTCTTTTGTGTGCGTACTTCAATAAATTCCATCTGAGAAGCTAAATACTTATCTTCTATTCCCAATACTTTTGTTGTAAAAAACTTAGTACTTTTAGTTTTTTCCATAAATAAGCTTCTCCGGTATATACTTTTTTAGAAACTCCCATACTGCGCCCTTCCCCTGCTGTAAATAAACTACATGCCCCTGCTCAGGCTTTTCTTTATCATCCAGAATTAAAAGATCACTGGGCAAATAATGATATTTAGATTCATAACTCTTAATATC
>ULSM01050501.1_pt1 | contig 10542 bp, 8 predicted proteins | sample 1956381 | NCBI WGS metagenome assembly ULSM01 (sample SAMEA4835710, study PRJEB28245) | human gut metagenome | biome: gut microbiome; material: fecal sample | place: Denmark | collected 2008 | reverse complement strand
GTGGCGCGACATCAGATGCGACGCCTTTTTAGCATCATGCTCTTCTAAAGCTTCAAGAATTCTTGCATGAAAATTTATGCCGTCTTTAAAGCCGAAAAGGGAATTTATCTGCTTATGGCTTTTTTGGGTATTAGCAAAAATCGCTTTTAAAGTATCGCCAAAGAGCTCATTTCCAGAGGCATAGCCTAAGGTCTGATGGAAATCGAGATCTGCTTTGATGAAAATTTCCGGCTTCTCGATGCTTTGCTTCATAATATTGTGATAATTGCGCAGCTTAGCTATCAGGGAGCCGTTATGATTGTTTTCACAGGCTAAGCGGGTTGCCTCAGGCTCAATCAGAAATCTAAACTGCAGGACTTTACTGATATCTGCATAATCATGCTCTTGCAGGGATTTAAGATTGCCTAAGCGCTCATCTATTTTATTAGAGATTAAAAAACAGCCGCGGCCCTGTTCAGGCTTTAAAATCCCTAGGGTAACAAATTGAGCGATAGCCAGACGCAATGAGGCGCGGCTTACGCCTAAATTCTGAGATAAAACAGTTTCAGAAGGGATTTTTTCACCGACAACCCATGAGCCGTCCTTGATACAGTTTTTCATGTAATCAATAATTTGGCTTGTAACAGAAGTTCTTTTTATAGCTACCATTGTCTATCTGTGCTCATGTAAGTTGTCTGACAAGTATATTTGTTTACTAGTATAGCCGATCTTAAAAATATAAATGTGAAGTCAATCCCAATTTCAATTTATATTTGCATGAAGTTATGTTATCAATTGCTGAGCTTGCAGATACAAATGCAGTTAATTGCTTGAATTAAAGACTATTTATAAGCCATTCTATAATTTATGGCGGGCAGAAAATTACAGCTGATATTTAATGACAGAATATTAATGACCATATAACTGAAATGTCAGTATACGGCCATTAAAATTTAGTTTATCTGCAGCTTTAAAGGAGAAATTGCCATTAAAGACGGAGTATTGAGCTTATTTTTTGATTTTTCAGTTAAATCTAACAGTACTTTTGTCAGCTCATCAGGAAGATAGGAGCTGAACTTTTTAAAGAACAAGCTCTGCAAAAAGCCCAGATTCTCTTCCTGAGAGGGCACCATGTTTACAAGCGGCAATAAATCTCCGTTTTGATTAGCCAAAAGCTCGTTTAAAAGCTTATAGGCGTAGTCTTTGCCGCCGATCCCGTCAATCAGGCCTTGAGCATCTTTAGCTACAAATATTTTGCCCTCGGCAAAGCTTTTATAGTCAAGATCTTTTAGCTGCGGACGGTTTTTTACAACCAAATCTATAAATTTTCTATAGATGCCTGCTACGGAGGCTGTATTTAAAGTCATTTCATAAGAGCTCATAGGCTTGGCGATATTGGTATTGGCCAATTCGTGAGTAACTACGCCGTCCTGGCTTACGCCGTATTCATTTAAAAGCTTGTCAAAGCCAAAGCTCATGCCGAAAACGCCGATAGAGCCGGTAATGGTTTCCTCAGTAGCGACAATCTTATCGGCATGCGAGGCAATCCAGTAAGCGCCGGAAGCTCCTACGCCATTGAAGGATACTACGATTTTCTTGCCGGCATTTTTCACTCTTGTTAAGGCACGGGCGATCTTTTCAGAGCCGACTACGCTGCCGCCGCCTGAATTGATATAGAAAAGAACGCCTTTGATATCGTCATCCAGGGCAATTTTGTCTAACAGCGGCACTAAGTTCTTAGGGCTGAAGTCGCTGATTTTAGACGGCGTATCGACAATGTCGCCGATGCCGTAGATGCAGGCAAGCTTTGCCCCTGTATTTAGGCTTTTATCCTTATTTGCATAGAGCCTTAAATAATCGCTGTAGGCTATGTTTTTAGGGGTATAGAGCGTATGGTCTTTAAGTCCGTATTCCTTGCTTAGGCGCAATTGCAGCTGCTCGAAGCTTTCGACCTTATCGCAGAAATTTAAATTTAAGGCTAAAGCTGCAAAGCTGTTTTCATTTTGCTTAAGCTTATCGATGTAATTTTGAGGATTGCTTAAAAGACTTTCAATTTGAGCGCTGCTGCCGATCCGCTGCCTGATCTTATGGAGATATTCCTGCCAGATCTGAGCGGCTATATGCTGATATTCAGCTTTAACTCCGGATGACATGTCATTGCGGATGAAGGGTTCAACAGCTGATTTAAATTCACCGGCTCTGAAGATATAGGGGGTAATCTTAAAGCGGTCAAACAGATCTTTATAATAGAGAGTATTAAGCCCTATGCCCTTAAAGTCAATTCTGCCTAAGGGATCTAAAACGATTTCATTTGCATGCGAGGCTATGATGTAGCTAGTCTGATTATAGCTTGAGGCAAATACTATAACCTGTTTCTTTTCACCCTTGCGTGAGGTTTGAAAAATATCCAAAGCCTTGCCGATACGCTCAGCCATGGCCATGCTGATGGAGCTCATATTATCTAGATTGATAAGCAGAGCGCGGATGTCAGGATCGGTACTGGCAGCCTTTAAAGTTTTTTCAATATCATCGATGCTGTGATAATTAGTGCCGCTGAGACTTTGATTGAGTTCTCGGGAAAGAACGTCAATATCGCTTTCAGAAAAAGGCATTTCACTGATTACGCCTGCAAGAGGCATATATAAAAGGGCTTCCTTCTGTACAGGCTGGCTTTGATTCTGGCCCTGTATAACCGTCTGCGGAAATTCCTTAACATTATCGGCAAATTCAATAGCCAGCCAGACTACCAGGCACAAAACCAGCAAGACGGCATTGCTGATGAAATTGCGGATAAAGGTTAAGGCTGCGCCTATAAAGCACAATGCTTTTAAGATAAATTTACAAAGCCTGTGGCGAGGCGCAGGCGGCGTGATTTGCTTTTGCGGATTTTGAAAATCCATATTTAACTCCAAAAAATAGCTAAGATTTCGAAGTCTTAGCTATTTTTATTATTTATTTCTGCGGTTGTTTATTAGCTGCGGCAATCTTCATTACTGAGCTTACTAAAGAGGAGATGTCTCCTAAATTGTTAGGTACGATTAAGGTATTGCCTTCTTTAGCAAGCTTGCCGAAGGCTTCAATATACTGCTCTGCTACTTTAAGATTTACGGCAGTATCACCGCCGACGGTCTGCGTAGCTACGGCAATTTGACGGATAGCTTCTGCAGAAGCTTTAGCCATCATTAAGGTTGCCTGAGCCTTACCCTCGGCAATATTTATCTCAGACTGCTTTTCACCCTCTGATTTGGCAATAGCGGCTTCACGCTCGCCGTTTGCAATATTGATTTGCTCTTGCTTGCGGCCTTCAGATTCAAAGATCACGGCTCTTTTTTCTCTTTCTGCCGTAATCTGACGCTGCATTGCCTGTAAAACAGCTTCAGGAGGCGTGAGATCTTTGATTTCATAGCGCAGCACCTTAACGCCCCAGTTTACTGCTGCTTCATCTACAGCGGCTACAACCTGAGTATTTATCAGGTCGCGTTCTTCAAAGGTTTGATCCATGACCATTTTGCCGATTACAGAGCGCAGGGTTGTCTGTGCCAGCTGCGTAATGGCTATTAAGTAGTTAGAGGTGCCGTAGCTTGCTCTTTGGGGATCGGTTACCTGAAAGTAGAGCACTCCGTCTACAGACAGCTGCGTATTATCGCGGGTGATGCAGACCTGCGAGGGCGTATCTAAGGGAATTTCCTTTAAGGAATGCTTATAGGCTACTCTATCGATAAAAGGAATAATAAAGTTTAAGCCCGGGTTTAAGATTTTATGAAATTTGCCGAAGCGTTCTATTACGAATGCAGTTTGCTGCGGGATTACCATAAATGACTTCATTGCAAAAATGAAGGCAAATACAATCAGAACTATGGCGGCAATAAATCCAACATCGAGATTAGCAATACCTTCCATGAAAAGTTCTCCTTTTATAAAGACTTAACTAAAATTAAATTAGGACCGGATATCTTATCTATATACCAAACGCCGGCCTGTAAATCACCCTGCTGAGCATATGCCTTCCAAGATGCGCCGCGGTACTGAACTATAGCAGATCCGTCCTCTGAAACCTCTTTAACGGTAACTCTTTGTCCTTTATCCAGATTATTATCCATAGAGCAGTGTTTCTTTAAGCGGTTGCGTATGTTCCAGGCTATAAAAACGCCAATGAAGGTTATAACTCCAAAAACAGTGCATTGAAATGTCAGACTTGCGCTAAGGTAGGCCGCCAGGGCTGCGGCAAGCGAGCCTAGAAAGACAGCTAGCAGATAAATCGTGCCTAAGAGAATTTCGCTGATTAAAATTAAGGTTGCTACAATCAGCCATATAAGCGTAATCATTTAAAGGCTCCTTATTTAAGCTTAGGAGAGGCTTTTTTTAAAGCTTTTTTATTTTTGGTATTTTGCAGTGATGCAATGCAAATAATTATGCAGACAAAGGAAAGAAATACGATCAGCCCTGGATCAAAAGACAAAATAGAGCCGACAAAGCCTACCACAAATATAGCAATCACGCATAGCGAAATAATCAAAAAAGTATAGCTGCGGGGCTTTGCTGCAGCTTGTTCCTTTTTAGCAAATTTTTTAAATACGGTATTTTGATTAAAAGACTTTTTGGGATTTATCCTTCTTTTATTAGCCTTTATGAGGCTTGCCTCATATTGAAGGCTTTGACTTGTTAAAGCTAGATTTAGGCGCTGCAGCTGTTCTCTTTCAAGCTCTTGAATTAGGGCAACATAATCTCCGTCAATTAGTTCAAAAGGACTAGATGCCATTTAAATGCTCCTGAAATATATTCATTTGTTCATGCTTCTATGGTAGTCAAAAAAAAAGCGCAATGCCAAGATTTTTACGTATTTACTAAGTTTTTGAAATTAAATTTTAATTTAAAGCATTCTCTTAAATGCAGGCCCTTTTAGGATGATAAGGAAGCCGTGCGCAGTGCGAATTTAAAAGTAAAAAGCATTTTTAATAATTTGACTGTGAATTAAATTTTATTTAAAGCTTAAATGCCAATTATCTAGGGTTAAAGGCAGAAAAGCTTAAAAATATAATATCTATGTCAGCTGAAAATTATAAATCTCATATATTTTTTATTGCAAAATAAGTTTATATGCCTTAAATATGCTGAAATTTTCATAATTAAATCAAAATAAAGGGGATTATTCGCAGGGCAGGCCTCCATTATTGAGATTAAATTGCAATTTGAAAAAAGAATTTTATTTTTAAGATTGTGATCTCATTTTTTTGGTATAATGCACGATCAAATTTAAATCAGTTTTGGAGGAATTTATGCTGCGTATAATGGAAGAAGCATTGACATTTGATGACCTTTTACTTGTTCCAGCTCATTCAACCGTATTACCGGCAACTGCAGATTTGCGTACACGTCTGACTTCCAATATCCAGCTGAATATTCCGATGATCTCTTCAGCAATGGATACCGTTACCGAGTCTAATCTGGCTATCGCCTTAGCTCAGGAAGGCGGCGTCGGCTTTATTCATAAGAATATGTCCATCGAGCGTCAGGCTGAGGAAGTTGCCCGTGTAAAGCGTTATGAAAGCGGCATGGTAACTCATCCAATTTCCGTACATCCTGATATGCCGATTGCTGAGGTCCGCGTTAAGGCAGCTAAATACGGCTTCGGCGGCTTCCCTGTAATTGATGAACAGGATAATTTATTAGGAATTATCACCGGCCGTGACATTCGCTTCGTTTCTGACGGCAATGTTAAGGTTCGTGACTGCATGACCCCGAAAGAGCGCTTAGTCACTGTACGCGAGAAAGCCTCCCGCGAAGAGGTTCAGGGCTTAATGCAGAAGTACCGCATTGAAAAAGTTTTAGTTGTTGACGATACCTTCCACTTAAAGGGATTGATCACTGTTAAGGATTTCCAGAAATCCTCTAATAAGCCTAATGCCTGCAAGGATGCCTTAGGCAGACTGCGCGTCGGTGCTGCAGTCGGAGCCAGCGCCGGCAATGAAGAGCGCGCTAAGGCCTTAGTTGAGGCTGGCGTTGACGTTTTATTAGTTGACTCTTCACACGGACATTCTCAGGGCGTTTTAGATCGCATTAAGGCTCTGCGCAAGGCTTATCCGGATTTACCGATTATCGGCGGCAACGTAGCTACCGCAGCTGGTGCGGTTGCTTTAGCTGAGGCCGGCTGCAGTGCCGTTAAGGTTGGTATTGGTCCTGGCTCTATTTGTACTACTCGTATCGTAACAGGCTGCGGCGTACCGCAGATGACTGCCATTTCCAACGCTGTTGAGGCTATGAAGGGCTCAGACATTACAGTTATCGCAGACGGCGGCATCCGCTATTCAGGCGATATTGCCAAGGCTTTAGCTGCCGGCGCAAACTGCGTCATGGTCGGCTCTATGTTTGCCGGTACCGAGGAAGCTCCTGGCGAGATTGAGATTTATCAGGGCCGTTCCTTTAAGTCCTATCGCGGCATGGGCTCTTTAGCTGCTATGTCTCACGGTTCAGCTGACCGCTACTTCCAGTCTGACAATGCTGCCGACAAGCTAGTTCCGGAAGGCATTGAAGGCCGTGTTGCTTACAAGGGCGCCTTACGCGGCATTATTCATCAGCAGATGGGCGGCCTGCGCTCTGCCATGGGTCTTACCGGCTGCGCTACCATTGATGAGCTGCGTACTAAAGCTCAGTTTGTACGCATTACCTCTGCAGGCTTCCATGAGTCACATGTTCATGATGTGACCATCACCAAGGAAGCTCCTAACTATCAAAGCCATGCTTAATCTATAATATCGATATCCTCTCTTTAAAGGAGAGGATATTTTCTTTTTGCCTTAACCTTTTTTGAGAAGCTTATGTCATCAGCAAATATTCATTCTGAAAAGATTCTTATCTTAGATTTTGGCTCCCAGGTTACTCAGCTTATTGCTCGTCGCGTGCGTGAAATCGGCGTATATTGCGAGATTTTGCCTTTTGATGCGGACGTAAAGCTGATGCAGGATTTTGCCCCGCAGGGCATTATTTTATCTGGCGGTCCTGAGTCTACAACCGAGCAGGGCTCCCCAAGAGCTCCGATGTGGGTTTTTGAGGCAGGCGTTCCTGTTTTAGGCATTTGCTATGGACTTCAGACCATGTCCGTTCAGTTAGGCGGCAAGGTTGAGGGCTCAAACAAGCGCGAATACGGCCATGCTACAGTAGAAATAGTAGATAAATGCCCGTTATTTGACGGCTTAAGCGACCATGACGGAGCTCCTTTATTAGACGTATGGATGAGCCACGGCGATAAGGTTACCGCCTTAGCTCCGGGCTTTAAGGTTATAGGTCATACCGATACCTGCCCTTATGCAGCTGTTTACAATGAAGAGAAGCAGTTCTTCGGTGTACAGTTCCACCCTGAGGTTACTCATTCAAAGCAGGGCGGTGAAATGCTGCGCCGCTTTGTAATCGATGTCTGCAAGCTTCATGGACTTTGGTCACCCTCTGCAATTATTGAAGACGCTGTAGCCCGCATTCGTGCCGAGGTTGGTGATAAGAAGGTTCTGTTAGGCTTATCAGGCGGCGTCGATTCATCTGTTACTGCTTTATTACTGCAAAAAGCAATCGGCAAGCAGCTGACCTGCGTATTCGTAGATAACGGCTTGCTGCGCTTAAACGAAGGCAAGCAGGTTGAGGCAATGTTTGCCGGCATGGACTTGAACTTTGTGTATGCCGATGCAGAAGATCGCTTCCTTGAAGCCTTAAAGGGCGTATCCGATCCTGAGGCTAAGCGCAAGGTTATCGGCAAAACCTTTATTGATGTTTTCGCTGATGAAGCCCGCAAGCTTGAGGGCGTTGAATACTTAGCTCAGGGCACTATTTACCCTGATGTTATTGAGTCAGCTGCAGCTAAGACCGGCAAGGCTCATGTCATCAAGTCTCACCACAATGTAGGCGGACTGCCTCCTGATTTGAAATTCAAATTAGTTGAGCCTTTGCGCGAGCTCTTTAAGGATGAAGTGCGCAGAATCGGTGTTGCTTTAGGTTTGCCTGAGGCTATGGTAATGCGTCATCCGTTCCCAGGCCCTGGCTTAGGCGTTCGCGTATTAGGCGAGCTTAAGAAAGAGTATTTAGATCTCTTGCGTCAGGCTGATGCCATTTTCATGGAAGAGCTGAATAACAGCGGCTGGTATCAGAAGGTATCTCAGGCCTTTACCGTATTTTTGCCGGTACGTGCCGTAGGCGTTATGGGTGATCACCGCAGCTATGATTATGTAGTCTCATTAAGAGCCGTACAGACTATTGATTTTATGACTGCTAAGTGGGCGCCGTTGCCTTATGAGCTTTTAGGCAAGGTCTCAAACCGCATCATCAATGAGATTAACGGCATTTCCCGCGTCGTATATGACATTTCAGGAAAACCGCCTGCAACTATTGAGTGGGAATAAAAATTACAGCCCCAGGAAAGCCTGCATATATGCAGGCTTTCCTGGGGAGGATATATATAATGAATATAAATTGAGTATATTTTGATTTTTTATCATGATTAAATGTTATTATCTGTTTATTAAAATAGCTGTTCTTTATTAACTTGTAGATCTATTTCGATTGGCTTAAGATTTCTTTTAGTTAATTGATAGTATAGAGAATTTGTTCACAATACGGTCTCCATACTTAACTGACAGATAAATATTGCCATTATAGGGATTTTTCTAGTAAAGTAGATTTTGTAAAACAGAAGCATCTTGTAAAAAACATTGAGTCTGCATTATTTTTACTAGATTATAATTGATAGTCACATGATTAAGATGGAGTTATATCTATAAGATCCTGTTGCTACATCTGCTAGCATACCATGATTAACAAGAAGTATATCATACAATACAAGATACTCCATTATTTGTTTAGGAGAGTATCAACGATATCATTGCTATAAATGTCATGTTATGGCGTAACATCGTCATTGTGAATTGGAGAGATCCTATCTATCTTAAGATTACTAATAATCTCACCTCAATCTTCAACTACATCGTCATGTCTTATTATCTGAAATAAAATCTTTGCTGAAATGTAGAATGTATAGTGAACTCCAAAGCAAAGATGAAGTAAGTCTTGACAATAGAAGAGATCTAAACTTTTGCAGAATACCTGATGGATAAGTAACTCTTATTTTTGGCATTTCAAATTCTATTATGGGAAAGATTTGCGTTAGTGAACTGTTATATTTTGCGTTTTGATCTGTTAAATTAGTTGGAAAATGTCTTTATTATCAGCAAATCATATTAGTGCTTGAAAGATAATGATGTTATTTCATCATTAAAAAGTAACCATAGAGTCGTTATTTCGCAATTCTTAGTAGAGTATACCTAGTATTATAGGGTAAGTCTATATGACAAGTAGTTTGTATGTTTCGCTGTGTGTCCTTTAGTGTAAATACAATTACAATAAAAAGGGACTGCATTAGGAAATTAACAGTAATGATAACCTAATTATTTAGGGTGATAATATAGAAACATTGAAAATACTATTTCTTAGATATTGGGTCCGCATTAGATGTATGTATATTGATCATTTATACAATACGAGTATAAGAAGATTTGAGTTATATCTACAATTTCAATGGGGCAAAATACAAAAAAAGTCAGGATAAGTTTGTTAAGGTTATGGGGTAATCATGAATATTCGATTGAAAATGACAATGAGATGGCTTTTTCTAAATTCATTAACAATTATCCAAACATTATTATAATCGACAGAAGAACTTGCATTTGGGTGGAAACTGAAGTTTTTACTTCACAAGTTAAGATAGTCGGGAAAAAGATTGATCTAGGCAATGCAAGGTTTAACGCAACATGGGATAAATACCGATACTATTATGATATTTTGTGATAGTGAAATTATTTTAACATATACACTGAGTATGAGTCAGTTGTTGAATTGATGAAGCGTTATAGTGTAAAAACTAAGTGGTAAGGAGATGTTAAAATTGTCAAAAAAGCCAAAAGTGGAATCTATTGATACCAAGGCTGGAAGTCTGGCTTATAACAGGTTGGATATGCAGGTTAGCCAGGCTTTGCATATGGCAATTGAACTTTTCCCAAATTTAAATTATTTGCTTGTCTTAGACCACTATGATGATATTACTATTTTTGATGATGATAAATCACCTAAGAATGTAAGTTACTATCAAATGAAAACTAATGAAGAATCAATCAGTATCAATACAGCAATATCTTAGAAATGGTTTGAAAAATTATATAAACAACTTGAGAGACCTGATTGGATTGTTAAAGAACTTGGATTAATTACAAATTGTCCATTAAAAATGACAGTAGTTTTAAAGGACAAGGCAGACAAGCTACATAAAAAAGAAACGAGATATCTCTCCGAGTATACGCCTTTTTCCAAATTTAACCATCAGATCATAGAGAAAATCAAAAAAGATATTGCTAAAAGTCAAGGAATTTCAATATCAGATGTAGATTTATCAAAATTTGTGCACATGAGGACTACATTGACTATATCTAAACATAGGGAAATTGTGGAGCATGAGATGAGTAATTTTTTATATAGTCGTTACCATCAAATCTCAATTAATTCAGTAAAAACAATTTTTGCTTCTATGAT
>ULSM01055965.1_pt1 | contig 10546 bp, 7 predicted proteins | sample 1956381 | NCBI WGS metagenome assembly ULSM01 (sample SAMEA4835710, study PRJEB28245) | human gut metagenome | biome: gut microbiome; material: fecal sample | place: Denmark | collected 2008 | reverse complement strand
TTGAGCATTCATAGCACTTTCCTTTATTTAATTTTCCGAAACCACCATATGAAGCAAATGCACTTGCCGGAGCAAATTTTCCACAGAACTCGCACTGTACCCATCTGCGTCCTCCTTCATCAGTTAAAACCCTATCTTCCGGACAATCACCACTATTTATGACTTTTAGGAATTCCTGTCTCTTCTGTCTTTTTTCAACCTCAACTCTTTCTTGTTCCATTCGGGCTTGTTCTTTTTTCTCAGCAGCAATTTTTTCCTGCTCTATTCTTTCTTTTTCTCTACGCTCAAGTTCTGCCTTTCTATCTTTTTCAGCTTTTATTCTAGCCTGTTTTCTTCGTTCCTCTTCAGCTCTCCAGGCTTCTTCAGCATGTATCTTATCCAACTCACGCTGATAAATAATTGCCTGCTTATGCTTATTAAACTCCAGTTGTTTTTCCTTTAACATATCAGACAGCGAATGATTATGATACATTATCTGTGATGAATCTGATATGTCAAATTTACTTAATTTATCTCTTGCTATATTGACTTTTTCCCATACTCCATCAGCATTTTTTTCATAATATACAACTGTCAACTCAGCCTTTGAATAATCAGCTCCATCTACATTTAAAAGCAGGCAATAGCCCTGTCTCTTCTGAATTTTCATTAACCCTTCCGGGTACTGTCCATTTGTTTCGGATTTATCCCCTGACGCAACATAAATAATTGAATTACCATTGCTATGCTGTTCAAGAATAGTAAATTTATCATCAGATAAATTACGGTATTCATTGCAAAAAGATAAAGCTACCTTCTTTTTCGCTGACATAAATGTAAATTCATATTTTCTTTCAGACTCAGATACAGTTCTTATAGGAACCCTGCTTTCAATATCATCTGTATGCAGTTTATCCTCCAGCCAACATTTTAGAGCAATCTTTGAATCAATTGAATTAATTCCTTCAACGGGCATCTGACATATACCATCAAAGCCCTCTTTTATTCTAAAATGCTGTTCTCTTAAATTTCGTTCACCTGCCACCAGTACAAGATTTGCTCCACAGCCACAAGGACAGAACAACTCATTATTACGGCTTTTTGCTCGAAGCTGTTCAAGTTTGTCCGGAATATTAATTTGTTTACCATCTATGACGGTATAAATTGATTCAATTCCTATAAATTTTCCATCACATAATGCCACTGTTCTTTGAGCCATATGATTTCATCCCCCTAACTGCTTCATAAGTTTACATTATAATTCTCCATCTTCCTGTGACTGCCTATATCTCCTCTGATAATAGTCCATAGCCCTATAATCAATCACATCCTTCATCTGACAAACCATTACCGGATTATCAATTAGCGGTCTCAGCTCTTCTCTAAGCCCGATTGCCGCACCATCTTTCTTCACAAAAAATCCCTTTCCCGACTCCAAAAGGAAATGCACCGGCATAGATAGAATCTTCTTTAAATGTTCCTTATCCGATATGGAATTGTATTTTTGAATAGTCATATTTTTATCGAGATCTTTCCAGTTGGTTCCGGTTGAAAAGAACTCCTTCCAGCTTGAAAGCAGCTGCTCTTCCGACACCTCCATCAGGATATTTCCATGATTATAAAATGCCATAAGTACAGGCATCTTATACACCTTTGACATGCTGGTGTTTTCAAGCAGACTGATAAATTCTCTTCCTATTCCTTTGTAAAAAACCTCTTCATCCTGATTAAGCTCATCCAGTTCTTTAAGAAATTCGAGATATTTCTTAAATGGATTATCCTTTGAATGAGCAATGGCTATTTCATAAATTCCATCATCCATATATGTGAAAAAATCCATTCTGTCCGGGCGCCTTCCGAGAAGTTCCTTCACCCTGAAATATTCATTAATTATCTGGTCTTTAAGCTTTAAATGTTTTCTGTCAATTTCCGCAAAAAGATCAATCAGCTTCATATCAAAATCTACCAGACAATCATCCGGAAAAGCTGATGTATCTGACGGATTATACACACCTGCATGCTGATTACTCCTGTCTGACAGAATAAAACGCTCTCTGCCCGCCTTCTCATAATTGCCGATAAAATCAAGCACAGTCAGAAACTCTTTTCCTCTGCATTTACGGAGTCCTCTTCCAAGCTGCTGGAGAAAAACTATCGGAGATTCCGTAGGCCTGAGGAACATTACCATATCAACTGATGTGATATCCACACCCGCAGAAACACTATATTTTGTATTAAATGTGCGTAATTATACCACATTTAGTATTTAGTATGGTATTACCCTATCTTTTTGGCAAAAATAAATATGAAAATCCTTTATTTATAGGCTTTCTCTGCCTTTTGCACTAATGTTACTATCCCTCTTTGCATTAGTCAAATTTATAAAAGTAGGGTACTGTCTAATCAATAATTGAATCCATTTTCCACTTTATAATCAAGTAAAACAAATTTTCTTTTAGTTCTCTGATTTCCTTATCATATTTATTCCATACTTCCATTATCTCTGCCGGATCTCTTAAGAACTTTTTATCCTTTGCATGTGAATTGACTTCTTTACTCGCTGCCATTATAAATCGATATTTACTATTGATTGTGCGCAAAATAGATATATCAACCACATCTAATACATCCATCCCATTGCGATACATCTTGCTCAAATACTTTGCTGGTTCTCTACAAAGTTCAAATAGTTGTTTCCAATCCTCGTCTAATCTACTGTTACTTTTCTTTTTTTCTTTATAGTCTTCTTCAAATGTCTTCAAATAAAACCCAGCATCAAATAAAACAGCTCTCTTCCTTTCAAACAGTTCCTTATCTTGCTTTCTCTGAATTATAACAGACACAATTATTGATGCAAGAATACCAGTAAAAATTGAATTGCCCAAACTATACACAAGTGAAGCCGATTCAAAATTACAGCAAATTATAATAATTGCAATTAAAGATATTACTGAAAATACAGCACACGTAGGGTAAATGCTTGATTTTAATTTTATTCTCTTCCACTTCATTTTTTGTGATTGTGATTCCCTCACTATGCATTCCTCCTATAACGCTGACATAGATCTTCTAATTTTTTCTATCAATGTTAAATCCGCCGGCAACCATTGAACTGAATCTAGCTCATCCTTCCTTAACCACTTAGCTGCTTCTGCTTCCTTCAGAACTAGCTTACCAGTTATTGTCTCACACCAAAAGCAGTCCATTGAGAGATGGAAATTAGGATAATCATATTCGATGGTATCAATCAAATCGTATACTTCGATTTTCGTATCCAATTCTTCTTCAATTTCTCGCTTTAACGCCTGCTCCGGTGTTTCTCCTTCTTCTATTTTCCCACCAGGAAATTCCCATTGTCCTTTGAACTCCCCATATCCTCTAGCTGTAGCAAATATCTTACGCTTTTCCTTTACGGAATCACAGATAACTGCGGCAACAACTCTAATCGTCTTCATCTACTGCATCTCCTTAAGTTCTCGCAAGCGCATAATCCATTTTTTAACAGCTCCAGATTTTATCATTCCCATAATAGCACCATCACAAAATCTCTCGCTTCGCACCATGCCCATAAGTAATGCCATGATACCTTGTGCATCCATATTGGATACATCGGCATTCTCCATTGATCGTTGTCCCCATTCGAAACCTCTTTCCTTAAGAAGTTCTCCATATTTTTTCAACTCATATTCCGGATTTTCATGTTCAAACTCATACACCGCATCTATTAACTCATTAACCACTTCTGTATACTTTGGATATGGAAAGTGTATAGGATCGTCTTCCGTTCCTTTGTGCTCTTTATCTATTATCCATTCTCCAACACCATCATTTTCCAATGGTTCTAAAAGTCCAAGGAGTTTGTCAAATTTTGTATTGGCCATCCTATTCACCTTCTTCCAATTTGCTTCTAAGTTCTTGCAAACTTTCTTCTATTTTATCGACATCAACAAAATGCAAATTTACTGTTGTTCCATCTCCACTCTCAAACCGGATTGGATAATGATTTCTCATTTCATCATTCACCGGGTATAACAGCCATATTTCAGGTGTGTTATATTTCTTCGAGTATGCATACATCTGATACATATCCGCTTGTGAAATACCATAATTTACTCTTTCGTTATCAACAAGGCTTTTCCACTTAGTATCCAGAATTACTGTACGCTCTCCTCTTTTCATAACAATATCCGGCCTTAGCGCAAACTGTCGCCTTGGTTCTGTAAAAAGATAGTGTCCTTTGTCCTGGCTGGATACATCCCAGCCTTCCGGACTCATCACCTTTTTCATCTGCTGTGCTACATAACTTTCATATACAGACTCCATTGGGAACAGCAACGCTCTTGATGCTGTGGAGCCGGAGAACGTCGTAAAGCTCTTATTCATCAGAAATACTTTAGACCACTGCATAAGCATCTCATAATCTTTTGTATTTCTATTGATAACTACCTGTGAAAAGTCCTTCGCATAGTTTACCGAAGCATCCACCATTTCAAAAGCTGTTAGTAGCTGTCTTATTTCTTTTGAGTTTTCTGCACTTGTCGTCAATTTCTGTAACTTTGCGAGTGTTGCCTTTACAAGCCGGTTTTCTGCCCTATTGGGATGGAATTCTTCATAAGCTACGTAAAAGCGTTCCTTGTGGGCCAAATTCGCCCTCACCTGCTGATTTACCAGCAGTTTTCCTTTGTAATAACGCAAATTATCTTCCTGTCCAACATAATTTGACTTTATACCGCGTTTCACCAACTGTCTGACTTCCTGCAGATACATATTGATAAACAGCTCGTATAAATTCATCTGGTCTACTTTTAAAGAAGCATCGTTGAAAACCTTACTTGGAAAATCCTTCATGCTTCGGAGCATTCTAAGGAACACTCTCTTGGTTTGCACATTTCCTTCGTCTTCCGCTCCAAACGATATCTTTGGAAGTACCTGGATCTGGAAACCATTCTTCATTTGAATCAGACCAACGTAGTTCTTTATAGAGACTACTTCTCCAACATTACGTCGGTAGCCAATCTTCATAAAGTCTAACGCATCTGCACTATCCGCATCTCCGGTAAACTCATGGATAAACGCCACCAGATTATCGAATTCTTTCTGATTCAAATATTTGTATTTTTCATCATCTTTATAATCCGCATTGCAGATAATGGAGTCAAACTCTTTTACCTCAAACGGTTTACCCATGTTATCACCACGCTTTACAAAATTTCCTTATAACTATTGATATCGCCAAAGGCTACCTTATTGATTGAATATCTCTTTTCCGGAAGATCAATCACGTCTTCAACATTACCTTTGAAAATATTCTTTGCTACTACTTTCTCATCAAGAATAAACTTCAAGCTATCATCACTCTTGGCGTTATCGCCCAATACAAGCTGTATCTTCTGATAGTCCTCATAGAAGTATTCCTGTAATAATGGAATTACAGATTTTTCAAATATAGACTGCAGCTTTGAAAGTGATGCGTCATCCTTAAGTCCAGTAAAGAAGGCATGTCCAATCGTGTGCTCTCTATCATATAAGAATGTAATTCTTTCATTGATTTTATCAAGCATTGCTGCAACATCCAAAACCTCTACCTTATCCGCATGAATCTTTCTAAGCACATCTGAATCCGGCATCATTTCAATAAACTGAAACCTTCTACGAAGGGCTGTATCCATCAATGCAATTGATCTGTCTGCTGTATTCATTGTTCCAAGTATATACACATTAGATGGTACACTAAATTCATCTCCTGAATATGGTAATATAGCTGATGCTGATTCAGACATCCCAGCTCTCTTTGTACTTTCAATTAATGTAATTAATTCCCCGAATATTTTTGAGATATTTCCTCTGTTAATTTCATCAATAATAAATACATGCGGCTCTGTATTTTCTTCAATTACTGTACTTTCTAAGCCTGGATTTACTTTCTCAGCTAACTTAATAACATCCTTTACATTCATATTAGGGACTTTTGCAAAAGTCATTCTATGAAGTAACTTACCATTATTTATATCAGTAATATCCTCATCAATATTTTTTGCAAGCCATTTCACTGCTCTTGCAGTCTTATACATACTCTTATCTTGCAGCACAGCTGCTTCATCTGTTACTATTGCAATTCCGTCAATTGTCTTTCGAGTTTTAAATGACAAAATAATATCGCCAAGCCTCACATCTTCCACAAAAGAACGCGCTTCATCCGAATCTATGTCAAATCCCATTCGAACATTATTTTCTTCAAAGCATTCCTGTTTTACTTGATTCAGATCTCCATTCATAATGGTTAACTTCCATATTCTAGCCCCTGCATCAATAGAATCACCGTTCTTTGTTCGAACAATGCTTTTCGCTTTTTCACAAAACTCCTTGAACACTCCTGATTCTATCGTATATCCAATATCTTGCTTATTCTCATCAATAATCGGTTTAATTCCCTCTATGAATTCTTCATATCCATATGATTGATGAAATGTAGTAAATGCTATTCTTCCAGCTTTTTTTAATTCGTTATATCTTGTCATAACTGCATCATAATCTGTAAGTTCATCTACAGACTTCCCGTCGCAAATTGCAACAGCGTATGTGGCAGAATTATATGTCTTTCCTGTTCCAGGAGGTCCATATAATATTAAATTCTTATCAAACTCTTTATTTGCTTCTTTCATCTCCTGGAACACACCTCTTTCCTCTAATGCTTTGATTGCCTCCATCAAAGGCTCTCTCATTTTATAAGAAAATACACCATCGGCACTGTCCGCCAAATCTCGTCCATAGAACAAAACTGGCCAGTATTGATTTTCTCCTGTATCTCTTGCACATAACGGACAGTTTGTTTCCTTATGTACAGCCTTAGCCACATTGATTGCATTCGTGTTATAATGCGCGGCGCCATTTCCATATTTATTCGCTATCTGCTTGCAGGTTCCTATTCCACCCATCAAATACAAATAATGAAGAGTATCTAACCATGCGCTTTTTACAATATTCTCATCACCCAGAATTCTTTCATATTCTTCTGCAGTAATTCCTGGATCATATTCAGCAAGACTTGGATAATACTCTATCTTTTCAATTCCAAGTACATGGTCATAATATGGCAGTATAGCTGCTATGGCCTTAGTTATTTCTGTATGATAATAAGCGTTTGTTTCATCCGGCTTTCTATCAATGTACTTACATATTTGCACTTTCTTGAGCTTTCCAGATTCAACTTCCTGCTTTATTTCATCTTGCGTCTTATTCAAAATATCTGGAGTTCCCCACTCATTGCTACCAGAAACAGAAACATAAACTAGGCCTGCCGCCACATTAAGAGGAATGTCTAAATGTGAATGGTACTGTTTCATTATGTCTTTGTCATCACCATCATTTTTTATTTCCAAACTTACTCGATAACAAGTATCGCTGTTACGTTTTTCTACAAACACCGATACACTTACTGGATTATCCGCATATTTTCCGTATTTTAATGGTGCCCATAAATAGCGGCGTGTTTTTGTATTTGAACCATCCAGCCAAGACATAGACATGCATTTTTCTAACTTAAATCTAACAGCAAATGCTTCTGCCATCTTTTTCAACTCAGCTATAGCATTCTGTCCTTTTTTCTTTACTTCCAAAAGACGACTTACTTCTTCTGCTGCAAGCCCCGGTGCATCTGGCTTAGAATACGGAACATCTGTGTTATCTCGTAGATAATCCAGAACTCCTATGTAATCAATTTTACTATCATTTCCGATAATCGTTGGATACTGCTCTCTGACAAAATAGAACAGTTCTTCCATTGTTATTTTATTTCCATTCATGGTCAACTCATCCGCCATGTTGAGCCCTTCCGGGTGTGTTTTCTCCGGAAATTCATCCAGAAGACTTAATCTTCTCAATGAACTATCTTCTTCGGAATCTCCCCGGAGATAATTATTAGATGAGTTATCATTATCCGCGCAACACCACTGCGAACAACGAGCATTTGCCACACTGCTTTCCGCCAACTTTTGTGCACGCTGTATGATTGCTGTTTGTTTAAAATACATATCCTTTTTGCTACATACCGGATTACTATCAAACGATTCTGCTGAAAGCAATGCTGTCGCAATCCATACAGCTGTATTTACTGGATATCTATGTTCAAATACACTTATTGATTCTAAATACTGTTTAACCGACTCTGGCATGCGTATTGGCCCTTGTGGTGACCTAAATCCATGTTTCATCAGTTCTTCCCTGGAATATTCATCACCCACGTACTCTTCAAGTAACTCTAATTCCATATAGCGGCCAGCTGTACCATCAAACTGGCCTGAAAGATCATATTCTCGATCATCAATATCCGATTCGTCAAGATCAGCCTTGTTTACTCTACATTTAAATTTAATTGCTTTTACATTTCCTGATACATAAATATAAACTATATCACCAGCCGTCATATTTGCCTTTTGTGCCCAATCCACTCTATGCAAATTATGAAATGCATCTACTACATTATATTGTTCTGGATTGCCTGATATAATCCACTCTGTTACTTTCGTCTGCTTCAAACATATCACCTCTATCCCCCAAAATGTATAAATATCCAATTTTTATTCTATCATATTTGTGCAGATTTTACATCCACATTCTTTTAAGCAAAAATGCCGACCAGAACATCTCTGCTCCAGCCGGCTCAATTTGCCCATTATATTTTTCTGTCTGCTTATCCTTATTTGCAATTATGCCCTTTATCGTGCTTCCTCAATATTCCTAAATTTATCCCATATGAAGCATATAAATATCTACTTTTTTATATTCAATATGAATCTACATTTAGGGAAGTTTGAGCATCCATAAAACTGTTTTCCTGCATTTTCCCCTTTATTTGCAGTTCTAAGCACCAGTTTCGAACCACATTTAGGACAAATCAATTTGTCATCATTTACACTCTGCTTATTATCAGGAGTTTCCTTTTTAGTATCTGCTGAATCAGAAAGCTCATTTTCCTTGACGAGTTCTTCATACTTAGCTACATAATCTTTACGACTTTCAATATTCATGTCAAGAATTCCCTGTGCAATTGACATCATTTCTTTTTTAGTAGATGCAAAATCATTTGACGCAGCTATAATATTCTTCATATTTGAAACAAGCTGATCTGCTCTAATAACCTGACTTTTGATTTCTTTTGGAGCATATCTGTCATTTACGATTGTTTTAGGATTAGCTAAAACTACTAATGATTTATAAGAGCTGTCAAAATTTCGTTTAATTGCAAGACTTGTGACAAGCCCTGCATTATCCAGTTTGGCCTCTTTTAAAACAGATAGATGCCTTTCACCCTGAGTAATTGGCGAATATATTCCTTCTTTCTGTTTCTTTGTTCCGTATGTAACAGTTCTGATAAATGCTCCTTTTGAATCAATATCTATATTTCCTACCAGATTCTTACACTCAATCAAAAATATAACCTTTGATGTAACTACGATAAAATCTATCTGTGCTCCTAATCCACTTTTAGTTTCTAAATAAATATCATGTAAGACTACCATATCCATATTGCTATGTTTAAGTTCAAACATTATATTATCTTCACCAGCTATGCCGGCCTTCGTGACTGCAATTTCTTTTTGTATTTTATCTTTTACATCCTTATTAGCTTTTGGAAGTAATGACTCAAGTTTATCTAAATGTTCTTTTGCGTCATTTGACTCCTTTAAAATAATAACTTCCGGTTTTGAAAAAATTCCCATATCAACAATCCTCTCTTTTTATTCCTATTAGATTTTCTGTGTGTATCTGCATCTGGGAAAATTTGAGCATCCAATAAATTCTCCATATTTTCCATTACGCCTCACAAGCTCTCCGCCACATCTGGGAATATTATACCATTAAACATTGAAAAAACTATGTTTACAATACTATCAATTCACTCAATCCGTCATAACAAGTCACGATTCCGGCAGCAACGCTCCCCCCAACGATTGTGCCATTATATGTTTAAAGTTTTATATGTGTGCCATCGCTTAGTAATCTAAACCATAGTAATTCCAAGGCTTTCCACCAAATTCTGCCCTGTGTTGCCCCGGTCTGCGAAGGTCTGCATTATCATAAAACTGGAGTGCCGTGGCAGATGAATAAAACTTTAATCACAAAATTTCCCCTTCATAATCTGATAAATACCGCGTAGTTTTGCTAGGTTTTGCAAGGTCTTTCGACCTTTAACACTTTCTGCTGAAAATGTATGTAAAAATGTAAATTGTAGCAAATCTACGCAATACACGGACGTCAATCGTAGTAAAAACGTAGTAGAACTACTCAATAATTACTACTCATACTTTTGCATTCTCCAGTCCTTATATATCCAATAGCATGCTGCTATTTCAAGTATACCCACATCTGGTCTTCCATCTCTATTTTCTTTTTCAAGTATGTGTTGAATTATGGCATTTTTGATTAATTTTTTTCTTTTATGTTCAACATTTTCATAACCACTTTTCTGAAACCATTCTTCAAATTGTTCAAATTCTTTTTTATTATCAAAAAACATTACTGGAATTTCGATTCCGCTTCTATTACAACAATAATTTCTACGATTAAT
>ULSM01044629.1_pt1 | contig 10581 bp, 8 predicted proteins | sample 1956381 | NCBI WGS metagenome assembly ULSM01 (sample SAMEA4835710, study PRJEB28245) | human gut metagenome | biome: gut microbiome; material: fecal sample | place: Denmark | collected 2008 | reverse complement strand
ATATAAATTATATTTTACCGGAGATAAATATGGCAGAGCGTGCACCGAAAGTGGCAAAAAATAAAGTTTCGGCAAATTTAGCTAAAGATCCTAAAAAGCAAAAGGCTTTAGAAGCAGCAATGGAACAGATTGAGCGCCAGTTTGGTAAAGGCGCTATTATGCGTTTAGGCCAAAATGAAATTGTTGATATTGAAGCTATACCGACAGGCTCTTTAACTTTAGATTTAGCCTTAGGTATAGGCGGATTGCCTATGGGACGTATTATAGAGATTTATGGCCCAGAATCTTCAGGTAAGACTACCTTAACTTTAGAGCTTATTGCACAGGCTCAAAAATTAGGAAAAGTCTGTGCTTTTATTGATGCCGAGCATGCTTTAGATCCCCTTTATGCCCGTAAGCTAGGAGTACAGATTGAGGATGTAATTATCTCTCAGCCTGATACCGGTGAGCAGGCTCTGGATATATGCGAAACTTTAGTTAGATCCGGCGGCGTCGATGTAGTGGTTATTGATTCAGTTGCAGCCTTAGTTCCCAAGGCTGAAATTGAAGGTGATATGGGAGATAATCATGTAGGCTTGCAAGCTCGTCTGATGTCTCAGGCATTGAGAAAGCTTACTGGAGTTATTAAGCAGGCTAACTGTATGGTGGTTTTTATTAACCAGCTGCGCATGAAGATTGGTGTTATGTTTGGTAACCCTGAAACAACTACAGGCGGTAATGCGCTGAAGTATTATGCTTCTGTAAGATTAGATATACGTAAAGGATCTCCTGTAAAAGAAAAGGAAGAGGTTATCGGCAATGAAACTAAGGTTAAGGTAGTAAAAAATAAGGTTGCCCCTCCGTTTAAGACTGCTAATTTCCAGATCCTGTTTAATTACGGCATCGCTAAAAACAGCGAGCTTTTAGATTTGGGCGTAGCCGCTAACTTTATCGAAAAGAGCGGAGCTTGGTTTGCATATAAAGGCAGCAAAATAGGGCAAGGCAAAACTAATGCCATGCGTTATTTAGATGAGCATCCTGAAGTTGCAGATGAACTTGAGCAGCAGATCCGCGCTTTCTATAAGCAAAATAGCGATTATGAGCAAACAGCCCAATTAGGCAGTGAATCGCCAAGCTCTTTAGAAAATTTGCCTGCAGACAGTGATGATTTTAATGCTGAAGATTTAGTGACTCCCATTCCAGATGATCTGTAAAATATGGAGATATCTGCAAGTACAGACTATAAAAAAGCGCTTAATTATGCTTTGCGCTTATTAAGCGCTCGAGAATATTCACGTTATGAGCTTTATACTAGGCTTACAAAAAAATTTTCAGTAGAGCTTTCAAGGGCTGTATTAAAGACCTGTGATGATTGTGGTTATGTCAGTGATAAACGCTGCATACAAATGCTGATTAATCATATGTACAGCGCTCATTACGGACAAAAACGTTTGTTTTTAGAGGCTGTAAAGCGACGTTTAGATAAAAATTTAGTTTATGAAATGTCGCAAAATGTGGAATGGCTGAATATAGCTTTAGAGCTTCTGCATAAAAAATATGAAGTTTTGCCTTCAGAAGCTCCTGAGAGACAAAAAATTTTAGCTTTTCTATATAGACGAGGATTTTCTGCGCCTGTATGCTATCAAGCATTAGAGAATTTTTAGATCTTAAAACTTATCTTAGACATTGCTTCCATAAAATGTAGCCATAGCGTATTTTTGTTATAAAATAGCAGGAAATTGCTGTGGCTTATACTGCCTGTGACAGTTTATTCACAATTATTAAGCTTTTGTAGTTACCAATATTTGATAAGCTTCCTATTTTTTGGAAATTAAATTTATGTATATGACAACTGATCAGATCCGCGATGCGTATCTGAACTTCTTTAAAGAGCACGGCCATAAGGTGGTTCGTTCTAGCTCATTAGTTCCTTATAATGATGCAACCCTGTTATTTACTAATGCAGGCATGAATCAATTTAAAGATATCTATCTAGGTAAGGAAAAAAGAGATTATTTACGTGCTACTACGGCTCAGAAATGTGTTCGCGCCGGCGGCAAGCAAAACGATCTGGATAATGTAGGCTATACAGCCCGTCACCATACTTTCTTTGAGATGTTAGGTAATTTCAGCTTTGGTGATTACTTCAAGAAAGAGGCTATCAGCTATGCCTGGACACTTTTAACTGAAGTTTTTATGCTGCCTAAAGAATCCTTGATGGTAACTGTCTATGATAAGGATGATGAAGCCTATAATATCTGGCGTGATGTTATTGGCTTGCCTGAAAGCAAGATTGTTCGTATTGGTGATAATAAGGGCGGAGCCTTTAATTCAGATAATTTCTGGCAGATGGGTGATACCGGTCCCTGCGGTCCTTGCTCTGAAATATTCTATGATCACGGCGAAGATGTTCAGGGAGGCCCTCCGGGATCTCCTGATGAAGACGGCGATCGTTTCATTGAAATTTGGAACATCGTATTCATGCAATACAACCGTAAGATCGATGGAACTTTTGAAAAGCTGGCTAAGCCGATGATTGATAACGGCTTAGGCTTAGAGCGTATTGCAGCTGTTTTACAGGGCGTACATTCAAATTATGACATTGACTTATTTGTAACTTTAGAGAAAGCCGGTGCTGAGATTTTAGGCGTAAAGGATCTATCCTCTAAATCCTTACGCGTTATTGCCGATCATATTCGTTCATGCTCTTTCTTAATTGCCGATGGCGTTTTACCTTCAAATGAAGGCCGCGGCTACGTTTTACGCCGCATTATCAGAAGAGCTGTCCGTCATGGCCGTTTATTAGGAGCTAAGGACGTTTTCTTCTATAAGATGGTAGATACCCTAGTTGCTTTAATGGGCAAAGCCTATCCGGAACTTGTTGAGCAGCAGGAACTTATAAAGCGTACTTTAAAGAAAGAAGAAGAGCAGTTCTTAAATACTTTAGATAGGGGCTTGGCTCTGCTTGAAGCTGAGCTTGTAAAATTAGGCGACAATCGTACCGTACCAGGAGAGGTTGCCTTTAAGCTTTATGATACCTATGGCTTCCCTTCAGACTTAACTGCTGATGTTGTTCGTGATCGTGGTTATGTTGTCGATATGGAAGGTTTTGATAAATGTATGCAGGAGCAGAAAGCTCGTGCAAAATCAGCTTCTAATTTTGGCATTGATTATAACAAGCAGCTTAAGATCTCTGAAAATACAGAGTTTGTCGGCTATGACAGCTTAGAGTGCGATGCTAAGGTTACTCATGTCATCAAGGATGGAGCAGACGTTGACGCAGCCTCTACTGATGAGCGCGTTATTATTGTTTTAGATAAGACTCCGTTCTATGGCGAGATGGGCGGTCAGGTTGGTGATAAGGGTGTTATTCGTTTTGGACATAATATCTTTATCGTTGAGGATACCTTGCATGTAGGCAAAGCCATAATTCATGTAGGTCATGTAGATTTAGGCGAATTTAAGCCTGGCGATCAGGTTAAGGCTTGCGTTGATGCCGATAATCGCCGCGCAATTGCTGCTCATCATACAGCAACTCATTTATTAGATTCAGCATTGCGTAAGGTTTTAGGCAATGAAGTGGCTCAGAAGGGTTCTTATGTTGCTTGTGACCGTTTACGTTTTGATTATTCTCATTCAAGTCCGCTGACTTTAGCTGAAAGACAGCAGGTAGTATTTTTAGTCAATGAAGCAATTCGTAATAACTACGAGGTTACCACTGAGATAATGGACCTCGATGAAGCTAAGAAGTCAGGTGCGATTGCTTTATTCGATGAAAAATATGAAAACAAGGTTCGTGTAGTATCAACCGGTGATTTTTCTAAGGAATTATGCGGCGGTACGCATGCTAAGCGTACTGGTGATTTAGGCTCATTTGTGATTATTTCTGATGAGTCTATTGCTTCAGGCGTTCGCCGCATTGAAGCTTTAGTCGGTAAGGCTGCTGTTGATTGGATGATGCATTTAGTTCGCATGGTTGCTAAGACCTCTAATCTTATGAAGACTGGTGCAGGAACTAATCTTACTGAACGTACTGAGCAGCTGTTAGCTCATGGAAAGGAGCTTGAAAAGCGCAATGAGCATTTACAGGCAAAATTGGTTGCTTATCAGTGTACAGATCTTTTAGCTAAGGCAGAGCTCTTAGGTGAAACTAAGTTTATTTGCGGAACTTTAGAGGATTGCAGCGCTAAAGATTTACGTACAGCAGCTGACGATTTACGCAATCGCGCTAAAGATTGCATTGTAGTCTTAGCTTGTATTGAGGCTGATAAGGTCAGCTTAATTGCAGCTGTAAGTGCAAATAATACTGATAAGATTAAAGCTGGCGATATTATCCGTAATATTGCTCCGGCTATCGGCGGCAAAGGAGGCGGCCGAGCTGATTTAGCTCAAGCCGGCGGCAGCAATGCTCAGGGACTTGATGAGTGCTTTAAGCAGGCTTTAGCCTTAGTCAAGGAAAAGATCTAATTATGTTGGTAATATCCCTAAAAGCCGGAGAACAGCTGCGGGTCGGACGGGATATTACCGTTAAGATCCTTAAGAGTAAATCAGGCCTTGTGCGTTTAGGCATCGAAGCTCCTTCTAATATAAAAGTAGCTCGTGAAATTCTAGAGCACGAGGTTATTTCTGAGAAAGCAGAAAAAACTCAAAATAAAACTTGACAAAGGTTTAACAAAAACAGATAATAACCACGCTAAAAATTCTCGAGGATAGATGACCGAGAGGCTGAAGGTACTCCCCTGCTAAGGGAGCATACGAGTATAAAGCTTGTATCGAGGGTTCGAATCCCTCTCTATCCGCCATTGAGAAAAAGCTTGCAATATTTTAAAACTTTGTTAAAATATTGCCCCGTAAGAAATGACACGCACCAGTAGCTCAGCTGGATAGAGTAATCGGCTACGAACCGATCGGTCAGGGGTTCGAATCCCTTCTGGTGCGCCATTTTTATTGTCTCTGCGCACCAGTAGCTCAGCTGGATAGAGTAATCGGCTACGAACCGATCGGTCAGGGGTTCGAATCCCTTCTGGTGCGCCATTCCTGTTATAGTTCCTTCCTATTTTATAATTTTCTAGCTTTTTAAGCATTATTATTACAAATAATGTAGATTTTTTTGTTTTGTGTACCTAATGTACTTCTATTGTGTATTTCTATATAGACTTTATCAGCTGATAAAGCATGATAATTAGGATTAAGTCTGCAGCTAAATAAATTTGTTAATTTTAGTTAAGATCATAACTTTGCTATATTTTACAGCTGATTCTATATACATGCATAAATAATTCTGATATACAGTTAATCAGAATAGTATTTATATTGCTGATAAATTTAATCCTGTTATATAAATTCCAAGATTAATTAAATAATCTTTCAGATCGCATTTGCCATAAAAGCTCCTGTTGGTAAGGCGATATGTGGAATTTTGGATTTAAAACATAAATTATTGCTGATTTATACATACTTAAGTGATGGCAAGATTAAAATCCTGCGAAATAACAAAAGGTAAATATATAAATAGCAAAGCATTATTTAAAGGCTATGGCTGCAAAGTCATCAATTTTTATTTTGCCTTTTAATTAGGATATTTTTTCAATATGGAGTGCTTAGGGAATTTTAGGTAAAATAGCCTAGATTAAAAGGAGCACTCTCAATGTCTGATCGCCTGGAATATGCAAATCGTACTTATAATCGGAATGATTTAACTTCTTTAAGAGAGATGCCGAAGAATATTGAGGCAGAACAGCATCTTTTAGGGGCTTTGCTGCTAGATGGCTCTGTATTGTCAAGAATTTCCGAAGATGTAGGGCCTTTGCCTCGGGATGATTTTTTCTCTGAGCGCAATCGCATTATTTATGAGACGATTTTGCATAGAGCTGCCACAAGTGATGATTTTGATCCCACGGTAATCTGTTCGGATTTAGAAATAGCCGGCCTTTTAGATAAGGCTGGCGGAAGACAATATGTAGCTTCTCTTACTGATAATGTTGGCCCTCTGTCTGCAGTTACAGAATATGCAAAGATTATTCGTGACACTTCCCGCCGGCGGCAGCTTATTTCTGTAGCCGAACATATTGAGGCTATAAGCTATGCTCCTGAAGGCCGCAAAGTTGATGAGCTTTATGATGAGGCGCAGGGCTTAGTATTTACATTATCAGAAAAAAATGCACATACTGACAATGGCCCACGCACCATGACGGATGTAGCTTTAGCTCTTATCAATAAGATTAAGGCCGATATGGCTTTAGGCTCAAAGATGAGAGGCATTTCTACTGGATTCTCTGGGCTTGATAATCTTACCTCAGGATTGCAAGGCGGCTCTTTAAATATCATCGCAGCCAGACCTGGCGTGGGCAAAACTTCATTTGCGATGAATATTGTCGAAAATATTGCAATGAATCCAGATAATCATAAGCCGGCTTTAGTTTTTTCATTAGAAATGCCGGCAGAGCAGATTGCTCTGCGCATGTTATCTACCTTTGGACGTGTTCCTATGAAAGATTTAAGTTTAGGAAATGTAACTCCGGCTCAGTGGCATGATATTGTCCGCAAAGTAGTTTTATTAGCCGATAATGAGGGAGACGTCCGTAAAAATAAGCTGTATATCGATGATTCTGGTGATTTAACTCCTTTGGAGCTGCGCTCAAGAGCGCGTAAGATTGCTGCTGATAATGGAGGGCTGTCAGTTATCATGGTTGACTATATTCAGCTGATGAAAGGGCAGACTAAAGCAGAAAACCGCAGTCTTGAGGTAGGAGAGATTTCCAGATCCTTAAAGCTTTTAGCAAAAGAGCTTAATGTGCCCGTGTTGGCATTATCTCAGCTAAATCGTGAGGTTGAGGGCCGTAAGGACCACAGACCGATGAATTCTGATTTGCGTGAATCAGGATCTCTTGAGCAGGATGCCGATTTGATTTTATTTTTGCATCGTGAATCATTATATAAAGATCGCAATGCTTCAGATGTGGATGAAAGTGCAGCAAAACTCATTGTCAGCAAAAATCGCAATGGAGCTACCGGAGATATTGAATTACAGTTTCAGGGAGCTTATACGGCTTTTTATGATAAAGCAGATCCTAATGCTTATTATGATAACTAAGCTTAGATACAGAGTGTTATAATTAAACATTTGCATTATATTTATGGTGCACCAATAATTGTAATCTGATGTAAAGAAAAGGAAAAATATGAAAGCCGTTACCGCCTACATTGATACACAGGCGCTTATAAATAACGTCAGAGTAATTAGAAAAAAAGTTCCTAATTCAAAAGTTATCGCCGTAGTTAAGGCTAATGCTTATGGACATGGTTTATATCCAATAGCCAATGCTCTCTCTGAAGAGGCAGATGCCTTTGCAGTATCTAGAATTGGGGAGGCTATGAGTCTGCGCAATCAAGGTATTGTTAAGCCGATTGTCTTACTTGAAGGCTTTTATAATGACGATGAAGTCGAATTGATTTCTCGTTACGACTTATATACAGCAGTTCATGATTTAGAACAAGTTGAAGCAATTGAGAGAGCTAATATCGAAAAAAGCATACATGTCTGGGTTAAAGTCGATATCGGCATGCATCGTTTGGGATCCTGCTGTAAGGAAGAAATTTTAGAGATTAAGAGACGTTTGGAAAATTGTCCTAAGGTTCGCAAGCCTTTAGGACTGATTTCACACCTAAGCGTAGCCGATACTCCTTCTGAAATTGAATATAATCAGCAGGAGATCGATACCTTTTTTGATATAGCCAAGTATTTTGACGGCGATTTATCTTTAGGCAATTCTGCAGGTATTTTTCGCTGGCCGCAATCGCATACCCGTTGGGTAAGGCCGGGAATAATCATGTACGGTATTTCTCCTTTTGATGATTGTGTTGGGACTGATCTAGGCTTAAAGCCGGTGATGACGCTTAAGAGTTCTTTAATTGCTAAGCATAAGATCAAAAAAGGAGATAAAGTTGGCTATGGTGCTGCCTGGGTTGCTCCGCATGACACTGTTTTAGGTATTGTTGCTACAGGGTATGGAGACGGCTACCCTCGTACAGCTCCTAATGGTACGCCGGTTTTGATTAACGGCCGTAAGGTGCCGACAGCCGGGCATGTGTGCATGGATATGTTATTTGTAGACTTAGGCGCAGATTCTCATGATCAGATTGGCGATGAGGTGATTTTATGGGGAAATGGCCTTCCTGTAGAAGTTATCGCTAGGTTATGTGGAACTATTCCTTACGAATTAGTGTGCCATATCATGCCGCGTGTCAGCGTTGAGTTTAATTAAAAAATAAGGCATGCTTTATACATGCCTTATAATTTTTAATCTACAAAGCGCATAGATAAATCTAGTGCCCTGATATTTTTAGTTAATGCTCCTACAGAGATAAAATCTACACCAGTTTCGGCAAAACGGGCAATGGTATCAATATTTACATTGCCTGAAATCTCTAATTTAACGCGCTTATTATTTAATTTGACGGCGTCAAGCATCATCTGATAGTCGAAGTTGTCAAGCATAATAATATCTGCTCCGGCATTAATTGCAGTCTCTAACTCTTCTAAGTTTTCAACTTCAACTTCAATTTTGATCCCTGGGTTTAATTTTTTAGCTTTTTCAACTGCTTGAGGAATACCGCCGCAGGCGATGATATGATTTTCTTTAATAAGATACATATCAAAAAGGCCCATACGATGATTATGTCCGCCGCCGCAGGTTACGGCATATTTTAAGGCAGTACGCAAACAGGGGATAGTTTTTCTAGTATCTAGCAGAGAGCAATTAGTATGAGCTATGGCTTTAGCATAGGCATTAACGGCGGTAGCAACGCCTGACAGAGTTTGTACAAAGTTTAAAGTCGTGCGTTCGGCTGTCAGCATTACCTGAGCATTGCCTTCAATTTCAAAAAGCTCCTGATTGGCAACAACAGCATCTCCGTCATTAACTAAAAAAGTCAGCTTAACATCTGCGTTTAATTGACGATAGACTTCTTCTACCCAGGCTTTACCGCAAAAAACACCGTTTTCACGAGTAATAACCCTAGCTTTAGACACAGTATTAGGATCAATTAAAGCTGCGGTAACATCTCTTTTAGCGTCAGCAACTCCCCCTAAATCTTCTTTTAAAGCCATATTAACGGTAGTTTTTATATCTTCAAGATTCATCATTTTTTTAGACCTCGCATAAAATATGCCTTATTTTAGCAAAAATATAAAAAAGGCTAGAGAAAAGCTCGGCAATAATCTTTTATTTATGCCGGAAGAGCTTTGCATTTTGGTATAATCTTAAACTCATATAATCATAAAATGGATAAATAAAAGTGCTTGAGACAATTTCATTAAAAGAACGCCTATCGCAGCTGCGTCAGCGCGCAGATGCCCTTAGGGGGTATCTTTGACTTGCAGGAAAAGACAGAGCGTCTTGAAGAGGTAAACGGCCTGCTTGAAGATCCAGATCTTTGGAATGATCCTGATAAAGCATCTAAATTAGGTAAAGAACGTCAGTCTTTAACAACTATTGTAGACAGCTTTAAAAAAATATACTCTCTTTTTGAAGATATTCTTACTTTAGAGGAAATGTCTAAAGAAGATGGCGATATTGATGCGCATAATGAGGCTTTAGCTGAAGCAGATTCTCTTGAACAGACTTTAGAACGTCTAGAACTAGAAAGAATGTTTTCAGGAGAGCATGATGATAGCCCATGCTATATGGATATACAATCAGGATCCGGCGGTACCGAAGCTCAGGATTGGGCTGAAATGGTCATGCGCATGTATATTAAATTTGGCGAAAAGCATGGTTTCAATGTTACTGTGACCGAATGCTCGGAGGGTGAGGTTGCAGGTATTAAGTCAGCGACTATAAAATTTGTAGGTGATCATGCCTATGGCTGGCTTAGAACCGAAACAGGAGTTCATCGTTTAGTACGTAAATCGCCTTTTGATTCTAATAATAGACGCCATACCTCATTTTGTTCAGCTTTTGTTTATCCTGAGATTGATGACAATATCGAGATTGAAATCAATCCAGCTGACTTGCGTGTAGATGTTTACCGTTCCTCTGGGGCTGGCGGACAGCACGTAAATAAAACTGAATCTGCTGTACGTATTACCCATATCCCAACTGGGATCGTCGTATCATGCCAAAATGAACGTTCACAATTCCAAAATCGTGATCAGGCCATGAAGCAATTAAGAGCGCGTTTATACAATCTAGAATTATCTAAGCGGATGAGTGCTCAGCAGGCAATCGAGGACAGTAAAGCTGATATTGGCTGGGGAAGCCAAATCCGCTCATATGTTCTTGATGATTCTAGGGTTAAGGATTTGCGCACCGGCGTTGAGAATCGTGATACGCAAAAAGTGTTAAATGGCGATTTAGATAAGTTTATTGAAGCGAGCTTAAAGTCAGGACTTTAGCTCAAATTATAGGAAGATTGTAAATGACACAAGAAACTTTAGCTACAACTGAGAATCTGAATAATGTTATGGCAGATCGTCGCGTTAAGCTTGATGCTTTGCGTGCTCAGGGCCAAGCTTATCCGAATGATTTTCGCCGCGATGCTATTTCCTCTGATATTTTTGCAGCCTGCAAAGATTTAGATAACGAGACCCTAGAAGCCCAA
>ULSM01048745.1_pt1 | contig 10587 bp, 9 predicted proteins | sample 1956381 | NCBI WGS metagenome assembly ULSM01 (sample SAMEA4835710, study PRJEB28245) | human gut metagenome | biome: gut microbiome; material: fecal sample | place: Denmark | collected 2008 | reverse complement strand
AAAATCAACCCGTCCTTCTTTACCATTAAAGAAGGCTCCACCGCTTTTCCCAAGCCCTTTTCCCCTCAGGGGACAAGGGATGTTCCAACCGCCCTACTCGGTGCTCAAACCGCTACGCTATATGGTTGGCGGACCATCAGAGGTCTACGCCATGGTTGTGCGGGCTGGGACCGCCTTGCTGAGGGCTGGCTCGGATGGCGCATTGCGTAATTTGCTGATAACTTTCAGAATTTCTGCGATTTTCTTGGTAATTTCAGGAAAAAGATATATTTTTGCGGAAAAGTCTAACGTTTAAAATTATAGGTTATGGCAATATTAACTATACAGGTGGAAGATAATAGTGTTATGGCTGGACTCAAGAAGGTTCTTGAGTCTATGAATGGTGTTGTGATTATTCCTAATCATCAGAAAAGCATGTCTGGGATAGAAGAAGCAATGGATGATATTCGTCATGGTAGAGTGACAGAGTATAAAAGTGCTGACGATATGTTTGAAAAGTTGGGAATATGAAATACAGAATCATAACTACCAATCGTAATGATGAGCTGGTTTTAGTGATGACTAATACTGGTTCTCATAGTGATGTGTTCTAAAATTGATAGTATCGGGGAAGAGAAGTATTTTGAGAAAAAAGCGTATTTTGGGCGGCGAAATGTATAACGTAAGATATATTACTCCAATGTGTGTTATGAATCTTCTCACATTACTGAATATCGCTTTGCTTGCAAGTTGTTTATATAAGTTCTCAAAGTTAGAATCATTAGCGAGGATAGTATTTAGATAAATAATCTCTACAGTCCAAAGAAAATACCCCATATGGTCAACTGTCCATCATCGGAGTCATTCTGAGGACGTTTGGGGGGTGATATACTTTCTTAGCTATGGCAAGCAGCAGATAGTCGCAATATGGTAAACCAAATTTGCGAAAAAACAGAATTATGGCTCGTTCCGTAGAATGACTTGATATGCAGTCATAGTTTGACCCATTTGAAGAAACTTTCCACCTGCCAGCGCTCTATAGAGTCTGCTATAAATAACCTAAAAATGAGTATGTTTGAAAACTTGGATAAGATTAAATGTCTTATTACGGAAATTTTTACTCAAATATCTTTGAATAAATTGTCTAACTTCCATGACTTAAATGTCTTGGCAGAAAATGTGTTTATGTATGTGCTGAATGACTGCTTTGATTATCATTTGCAGAATGCTAATATATTGAATAATGTACCTAATCAAGTGGGGTTCGATCTGATTGACACTAAAAATAAAATTATCATTCAGGTTTCTTCTAACGATAGTATAAATAAGATTGCAGAAACCATTGAAAAGGTAAAAGATACTTCTAACCTCAAAGGATATCATCTGCAGTTCTTTATATTAGCTACAACAGCCAAGCACCATAAAAGTGGCAAAATTAAGAATCTCTCAGATCCTATAATCTTTGATAAAGACCATGATATACTGGATGGAAATTGGCTTTTTGCTCAATTCGCTTCACATTTGGATAGAATCACACTTATAGAGAAACATCTGGAATTATTATTTAATGGTAATCTTTCCTATGAAATGGTCTGTAGGCTCCTAAATGATTCTGAAAACATTTGCGATTATCTTTTACCTGAGCATTATTTGCCTCGTAAGTTTGCTCTGAAATCAGATCGTTCGGAGGCCTTTGATGTATTGTTCGCTCCAGAGTCGAATGAATATTCTTTAGATAAAATAATTATAGAAGAGGTTAAGGAGCATGACTTGCGTAAGTTTGTTATCTTTAGTACAGCTCAAAATGGTAAAACAACAGAACTTCATAGGCTATATAACATTTTCTCTAAAGATATTGATAAAGGGGTGCAATTTATCGAGGCATCATCTTATAGTCAATCCCGTCATGGTATATTCTTTCATATTTTGCCATGTAGATTAGAAGAAAATCAATATATTCTTCTTGATGGAATAGATGAACTTAATGATACAGATAGGAATTCCTTGATAGATGAACTAAGGGATTGCTTAAAAAAGAACTCAAAAATAAAGGTCGTAGTTACATGCCGATCAAACTATAACAATGGTAGGATGTTGAGTGATTTTACCCAACTTGAGATGCTACCATTATCTTATGATGAAATAGTATCTTACATAAGGAGTAGAATAGGTAATGGTACAACGGGGTTTATTAAATATATCGAACAGCACCAAAACATTTCAGAACTTCTTGATGTGCCATTCTATCTGTCTTCTGTTGTTGATTATTTTGGCGAAAAACATCAGATTCCTCAAACACAAAAGGAAATACTTGATTATGTATTTACCAAAAGTTTGAAAGTGAAAGAAAAAGAAGGGGATACCATTAATGGCTTAGAATATGGGGCTGAAAGTTTGTTTACAGTGATTGCGCTTACCATGCAATTTTCAGAAAAACAAGTATTGTCAGGGCAAGAATTTTATAAATATTTAAAGTTTTCCAAAGAAAAAATATCAGATCTAACTCTATATACTATATTTAAAAAAGATTCTTTTAAGGACGTTTATTCTTTCATTCATAATGGGTTTAAAGAGCATTTTGTAGCAAAATTTTTAAAGGAACAATCCTTTGAGTATATATTAAAGATTGTATGCTATGCAAATGGTGATATTCCAATCATTAAGAAGAATTGGTATAATGTGCTGGTTCTTGCTATCTCATATATGGATGAACCTGATAAGAAAGATCAGATGATAGACTGGTTGTTAAAAAAAAATGTGAAGGTTTTACAGAATATTGATTCTACCAGTATTAGTATGGTGGTTAAGCAGAGTGTCTTGAAGGGAATTTTAGGAGAATATAGAAAAGAGCAAATATATCCTGATGATTTTTACAGAATTGCCAAGTTTTTAGCATGTTTGTGCAATACAAAAAATAATGCAGAATTCCTGTTAGAAGAGTATAGAAATGTTCATCAGTTAAACCCATATTTGGCATTGTTGACAACATGTGTTTCTATGATGGATTTTTCCAGTCCTTCTGTTGGCGTGTTGTTGCCAGAATTCAAGAATGTAGTCTTCGATAAGATAATAGAACTGGGGAATAATGATGAGCAAGAAACCTATTCTTTGTATGTACCCTTCTATAGTAGTTATTTGAAAACTGTAGAAGACATTGATAGACTTATCATACTTGATATAAAGTCGCAAGATCATCATATCATACAAACTGCATTTCAGCTGATTGCAAATTTGAATCAAGCTGATAAATATGTGGGGTATATTATTGCGCAAGAAAGATATTTGCAGAACTATAGTCTAAAGAGTACAACTCATGTCGTTCACCGCTATGATTTCTACAAATGTTTGGGGAATGTTTATGGTAAAAATGAGTTAAAGAGATTATGGGAGTTCTTGCCGCAACTCTTTGATGAGGAAAAGGCGGATCATAATCAGGCTGATTTGTTAAATCCTATTCAAAAAATGCTATGCAATAGTAAAGTATATGTGGATGATGGAGGGTTCTGTCAAACAGTTATAGATTCATGGATTCAAATTGCTAAGGATCATGATTATATTTCTTTGCGAGATACTATCGTTGAGATTTTTCAAGCTTTTCGTAAATTTTGTATTGATAATATGCCAAAGCCCGACTTCTTTAGACTTATAAATGAAATTAGAAGTGTTGAAGATACTCAACAAGAAATAAGGCTTCTGCAAATTCTAAAAATAAAACTGTCTTTATTTGGTGATGAAACAGATTTGGAGAAATGTATAGATATGCTGAAACCAGATTCGATAAATGATTTTGGTATTGCTACTTGGCTTACTAATAATTATGATAATGCGTGGAATCTTCTGCATTATGACTTGGTTCATAAGAAATTTCCCAAAAGAAGATTTTACCATCCTAATGAGATGAAGTTGCGTGAAGAAAAAAGCATGGCATTGCTTTTGGATTATGAACAATTTAAAGAGACGGTTTTATATATTGTAAATCAGTATGCACCGAAAGCTAGAAAGGAATTGTATGCAAGAGTAAAGGAATGCGAAGAAAACAAGTGGGACAGTTATGTCGGTTCGTTTATGAGCTTATTCTATAATTATAAAACGCAGGAATATGACCTGCAGGAAATCAAAAATAACATAGAAGATCAAAGCCTTTATGAACTGTTTGTATTGGATCAATTGGCAAATCACAGGATAAAACAGTTAACTGGCAAGCAAAAGAACTGTTTGAAAGTAATACTTGAACATGTGTTGCCGAAGATAAAAGATAACCGTACAGGACAGAGATATCTGAGCTTGGCATTAGATTATGAAATCTCTTTAGATAAGGATGTTCAAGAAATATGTTTGAAATATGCTTCTGTAAGAGATAGCAGATGGGAACATGCTTATAGCCATAAACCTTTTATTGATTACGCTGTTCTGGAACTAGGTAAGGAACGAGCTGGGCATAGAATTATTTCTTTGATAAAGAATCCGAAAGGCTTAGATGTTTGTGACTACATAGAATTAGCTAAATACGCAATAAATGCGCACTTGTCGGAAGTGTATTCTTATATATTCGAATTCATTAAGCATGACGAAGAAGGTTATTCTGGGAATATCATAAATTTGTATCTTAAAAGTGAACCTGACGGAATGGAACAAATTATGGCTATCTTCCAAGATATTCCTGATAAGCATAAAGCGTATGTTCTAAAAATGTTGATGTGCCATTTAAAGGATGATATGCAATGGGTAAAAGATACTATAAATCAATTTAAGGATATACTATTAAAATATGACAAAAAGACATATTTGGAGTGTCAGGCATCATTAGGTAATCAGGAGGCTTTAGAAGAGATTCTTAAGTGTATGACAGATAATAAATATTATTTCGGTAATGTGTTTACAGCAATTAGATTCTGTAATTATACAATAGATTCTTTACCTGTTTTCGATAAACTTTTAGATTTTTCTTTTACGATGGATTCATCGTTCTGGACAAGTAGTATTCTTGACGCGATAAAAGGGATGGTTGGAACCTCTTCTGATAATTTAGAAAAGGTGATAGAGGTTCTACGTTCGAAAATCACTGATGAACGTACGTGGTTAAATAAAACCATTGATAGCATAAAATATAGTTATTATGAAGCAATTGAATCTCATATGACAATTGATAAGGTTGTAGAAAAGGTTTTTAAAATGAAAAAGTGCTCCAATTCTTTGTATATATAATGTTTTTTGTTTAGTTTTGCAGAAAAATAAGATTGACCAATGAGATTAGAGATACAAAATATCAATAAAATCAAGGAAGCAGATATTGCCTTGAATGGCTTGACTGTGATTGTGGGAGAGAATGATATGGGAAAAAGTACCATTGGTAGAGCATTCTTTTCTATTATCAAGGCGGTCTCTAATATGAGAAGCTTGAGTAATGAAAGTTCTGCCAACAAAGCTTCTAAGCATATAGATTCTTTGTATAAGCACTTCTATGGAAAAAAAATCATAGATGGTACTATGGATCTGTTGCCTCGTGTCAAATCGGAAATGGAAAGAATATGCCAGGACGAAGCGGAACGAAATGCTTTTCTTGATCATCTGAATGCTAAAATCGAAGATATTGATTTGTCTCCTCGCCAAAAATCCTTGCTCAAGGAGGATATTGTGAATATTCGGATTTGCTTTGATCAGGTGAATAATCCTGCTGCTGTATTGAAAACGGAGTTGGCTTATCTCGTTGAATCTGAGTTTATGGGGCAGTTCTGTTCTTCTAAGTCAGAACTTACTAATGTTATGCTTGATACTGAAGAAGAGGGGAAGCTGTCGTTTAAGGCAAAGGATAATCAAGTGACAAACGTTTCCTTTTCTGAAAGAGGATTCTATGAGGATATCACTTATGTTGAGTCGCCACTGTACTTCCATCTTCTTGATAGCTTAAAATCTTCTGTTGCTTATCGGGAAATGAAGAGGACTTTGGGATATAAACCTATGGTTCCTGCCCACGTGAAAGACTTTGTTGACAAGGTCTTAAATTTCCAGAATTTTGATACTCAGCTAAGTTTGTTTGAGCCTCAATCGAAGGATTTTCATACAGCGGATATCATTCATGGTACGTTTGCATATGATAAGAGTTCACGTAGCATCGTATATCAAAAAGATGGTATGAAAATCAAGCCTATCAATGTGGCTTCTGGTATCAAAAGTTTTGGTGCCTTGCAGCTTCTGCTTGATGGTTATTGTATTTCCAATAATCGTCCTTTGATATGGGATGAACCTGAGAATCATCTGCATCCTCAGTGGCAAGTGGAGTTTGCTAAGGTTGTCGTACAGATTGTTAATTCTGGTATTCCGGTGATGATCAGTACTCATAGTCCGTATTTCCTGCAAGCCGTGAGGTATTATTCTGCTATGTATAACATTGAAAAGTATGTGAACTACTACATGGCAGAGTGTGGTAATGATGATATGGTAACTATGAAAGAGGTTACTAATGACTTAAATCAGGTTTTTCTTACCTTGGCTGAGCCTTTGAATAAAATCATGAACGTGGATGAAGTAAGGGGAAGAATGAAATGAAAACTGCCAGTGAATTAATATCGTTTTTGGTGAAGGATGAGCATTTCTCTCTTTGTTCTGTTTGTGAGCTGCATAAGCCTTGTGCTACGACACCCAGGTGTTCTTGGGAGCTTGCTAAACGATTCGTGAATTTTGATGATGTAAAGACCGCCTACAGCAAGGAACATCAGGTGATTTCTTGTGCTTCGGTAGATGGATTGTCTGGATTCATTTATAGATAATGGCCTTTAGGATTTCACATAAACGTTAGTACTCTGCCAAACGTAAAAACGGATATAATGGATAAAACAAAGTTGACAAGGGAAGAGGCTCTACGCCGCTGGAAGGCTTCTAAGGAAATCAAGCGTAAAATGTTGGAGAAACTGGAGAACTTGGAGATGAATGCGCATGGAAAAGGACTATAGTATTTTCTTTCAACTGATAAGGTTGGGACTGGGGATTTCGGATGAGGCTGTGGTGATTCCTATGGAGGCCTGGAAGGGACTGTATAAGGAGGCTGAAAGGCAGTCGATGCTGGGAGTGGTATTCGAGGGTGTCAACAGGAATGTGAACCTCGGTGGTACTAAACCGCCAACAGCCTTGGTGCTGAAATGGATGGGTATCTCGCAGGTTATCAAGCGGAAGAATGTGAAGTTTGATGAGGAGGCGAAAAGGCTGACTCAGCTGTTTGATGAGAATGGTATCTTTACCGTGATATTGAAAGGGCAGGGCAATGAGCTGCTTTATCCTGTAAGGGGATGCAGAATTCCTGGTGATATCGACATCTTTGTGGATGGGGGTAAGGACTTTGTCGTGGACTGGATTGACCGTCATGGACTGGCCGACAGGGCGGAGAAGGCTACATATCATCATGTGCATCTGTTGCCTGGGGCGAGTGGTATTGATATCGAAGTGCATTTCCTGCCTTCTTCGGGTCTTTTCTTCCCCACTCATCGTCATCGGTTGCAGAGGTTCTTGCAGAGTGAGGTGAGAAACTCGGTCATGTGTGACAGGGGATTCAGAATTCCTTCGGCGATGTTTAACTTGCTGATGCAACTTGCTCATATCCATTGTCATTTCTTTAGTGGGGGTATTGGTCTGCGACAGATGAACGATTTTTACTATGTGCTGAAGTCTTCTTCGAAGGATGAGAGGGTAGAGGCTATGGCGCTCATCAGGAAAATGGGGATGAGGAATACGGCGGCTGCTCTAATGTGGGTGCTGAAGGAGGTGTTCCTCATGGATGCTGAATGGATGCTGTGTTCTCCTGACGAGAGTCTTGGTAATGTGTTGTTGGGTGAAGTGTTCAAGGGTGGTAATTTCGGGCATTATCTTTTTGATAATGAGAAGGCATTCCTCTTGAAGGCTGTGCTGCGTCGCAAGAGATTTCTGAAACTCCTGAGATTCGGAGTGTTGGAAACGATTGGTCAAATGTGGTTTGATACAATGTATATTGTGAAGAAGCTAATATAATATATAATGTAAGCACGTATGTGTGCTTACATTATATATTATATTAGTTTTTTTTGTTTATAATGAGGGTTCTTTCGAAAAGCTGCCTGTCCTCCCTTGAACCTTAAGAGATCTTCGAAAACCTACCAGTCCTCCCTTGAACCTTAAGTTTTTTCTAAAATCAACCCGTCCTTCTTTACCATTAAAGAAGGGTCTTTCGAAAACCCACCAGTCCTCCCTTACCCTTAAGGGAGGGTCCACCGCTTTCCCCAAGCCCCTTTCCCCTCAGGGTACAGGGGATGTACCAACCGCCCTACTCGGTGCTCAAACCGCTACGCTATAAGGTTGGCGGACCATCAGAGGTCTACGCCAGCAGCGGAGCTGCGGTTTTTTGTGCGGGGATGAACCCGCCTTGCTGAGTTCGCTGATTGCTCGCAACTTGCTGGGTTTGCTGCTGATGGGAACGCAGGGACCGGATAATGTCCAGCACAATTAAACACAAAAATGCATTAAATACTACCTCAAGGCATTTGGCTTTAACTTCTAACGAGCGGAGGGAGTGATAACTTCTTTTTGTATCATAATTTCGATATTGTTTAATGTGTTTTGCACAAAATACGATTATTTTGTTAAACCGATAAAACAAAATGGTGTTTTTTGCATAGAAAGATGGAAATAATTAAAAAAGTCTGTGAGCAAAATCCTACCCGCAGATTTTTCCAAAAGAACCTCCAAGGTGGTATCCTTAGGAGAAAGGTTACGACCTCAGGGCGAAAGGTTACTACCTCAGCATGGTACATTGGGCGAAAGGTTACCACCTCAAGGCGGAATGTACCATGGTAAGCATGGTACATTTGGGGAAAGGTACCAAGGTAAGAACGAAAGGTACCAAGCTTTTGAAGAAAGGTACCAAGGTGAGGTTGGTACCTTTGAAGAGGAATGTATGTTAAAACCTCGTGTAGAGTTGGTACGAGAACTTTCTAATGAATTGCAAGAAAGAGTCAATAACATCGGTTGCCGAGCTTCTCGTGTGACAGTATGTCAACTCATAATAGATTTATGTGCTTTTAAGCCATATAGTTATGAGGAACTAGCTTCTGTCTTGCAACGGTCGCCTAAGGCATTAAAGGATAAATATCTGAAACCTTTACGATTGGCAACCAAGCTCTTCTATTGGATTCCCGAGATGATTAATCATCCGCAGCAAAAATATATTTCTGGCCCTTCGATGACGAGAAGTAATAGCAAGAAGAAAATATAAAATGGAAAGACCATGGAATATTATAACCAATGGATTATTTTTAAATTTGTGTTAAAAGTAGAATGTTGTTTGATAGGATTAATTATAGTGCATATATTTGCCATTGAATGGTATGGTAATTGTACCGGCCATAATTTTTAATAGATAAAGCTATGAATACTTTAAATGCTGGATTTCATGTTTGTGGAGGATGTGCAAACAAAGTTAAAGATGCAGGTCTTCCTAAAGGTGCTTTTAGGTGTCCTCTTGTTGCTAATGTTATAAATACAGATGTTGTTTGGGGTTCTACTGATGCAACAGATTGTGTAAAAGAAGGTCGTTACTGTAGTTTATATAATGATGAAACTAAACTATAGGTAGCAGTGTTGGGAGGGCAATATATGATTACTCCCTCCCATTTTAATAAGTCTATGAAGAACATTTGTTATTTCTGATTTATAGAAGTGTATGGAACAATTTTGTATGTATTTATATAAGCTTGGCATTCTTCTTTTGATAATTTATTCCCTGTTGAATCTATAATGGCAAGTATTATAGGACGTAGGTCCCATTCAGTTTCACGGTCTTTACCTGGAAATGTTCTGTAATTGTATTTTTCCATAGCGGATACAATAAAATTCATATTTGAGTCACGCTCAATAACAACATTTGTATCTTTTTCTGCGATGAAAACTTTGTGAAAAATATCTTCGAAATATTCATTTATAATGTGGTATTTAAAACTCGTGTCGTATTTCTTACGACCTTTAAAAATAGCAAACCCTTGAAAAAAAGATTCTAATATACCTTCATCATACATAATCTCATAGTCCATTTTTTGATGAGTATGTATGTTTGTTATTTTTGTTTTTATTTTGTATTTTTTCATTTTTTTACTTGTCTTGAAATAATATAGAAAAAATTGCAAGTATAATGCAAAAATAAAGAGGGTGCGTCACAGACTTATGACACACCCTCTTTTATAATCGTAGTATAAAAGTACTTTATGCCTTGAAGCTCTCCAAGTCTTCGGCCTGGAAGTTCTGGATGTATGAGGAATGACCGAGGACTTCTTCCTCTGCCATGCGGACATATACGTTGGCACTCTTCGCAAACAGCTCGGGTGACTTGGTGGCGTCGTCGAGGATGAGGAGAGACATTACGATGTCGCCAGTCATGTTGTAGAGACGGCGAGCCAGGAAGTCGTGAACTGCCTGATCGTTGGCTTCCTTCACCTTGTTGATGGCTGCCTCGTAGAGGTCTGCCAACTTGGCTACACGGGCCTTCAATGCCTTCAGATCGTCACTGACCTCGCTCTCCAACATCTCCTTGATGATGTTGAGGTAGGTGCCGTTGGTGATGTAACGGATGGCTGCTACTACCTGCAACTG
>ULSM01051857.1_pt1 | contig 10711 bp, 11 predicted proteins | sample 1956381 | NCBI WGS metagenome assembly ULSM01 (sample SAMEA4835710, study PRJEB28245) | human gut metagenome | biome: gut microbiome; material: fecal sample | place: Denmark | collected 2008 | reverse complement strand
TATTAAAAGTTTATTTCAAGAATTTAAAAAAGCCCTGTTTCTTCTTTAAGCTAATGCTGATAAAAATAATAATTGAGCCACTTTTAGGCACTAACTATGCTTATCTTCAATAGACCTTCTTGGACCGAAAAAATAGGCTACCTTTTAGGGGCCATAGGTAAAGATACAGTTTATATGCTAATTTCAGCATTTTACTTACTTTATCTTTATCAAGAACTTAAATTATCCTTAACCTTTATTACTGTTGCTTTCTTCAGTATAAGAATCTTTGATGCCTGCAGTGACATCTTCATCGGCTACTTTTTTGACAGATTTCATAGCCGTTATGGAAAGTTTAAACCGGCCTTATTGCTTGGCGGATTTTTATCTGCAATATTAACGATCATGATGTTCAATCCGCCTGCTCTGCAGGGCTATTCACTTTACGCTTACTTTATTATTACTTATATATTATGGACAATCTCATACTCAATCCATGACATTGCTTTTTGGGGGTTAATTCCAACCTTTGGTTCTGACAGCAAAACTCGCGAAACCATGACCATTATTCCCCGTTCTGGAGCTCTAATTGGCGCTCAAGCAGTGCTTTTATTAGGGCTTCCTTTTTTATATTATTTGAAAAATGATCTTCATTTATATTCCAATTACTTTGGAATTTTTGCCGGGCTATTAGCTTCATTTTATTTTATATCAACAATAATTACTGTTTTTTCTATTAAAGACCGTACTATAAACTATGAACATAAAAGAATAAGCTTAAGACTGCTAGGAGAAATAATTTTCCACAACGATCAGCTGATCGTTATCGCTCTATTATCATTTTTTCAGCAGCTCATCATAAGCATTGTTAACAGTTCTATCTTTTTGTTCTTATTTTCAAAGCCTCATGGCACCGAATTGCTTTCAGATTATATATTGCCAAGCATAATCGCGCAGCTACTGGCATATATATGCTTCAAGCCTAGTTGTCATATTTTCTCACGCCGCTTTGTAATTATATGTTCATGCGTACTTATGGCTATTGGCTACACTGTCATGTTCTTCTCAGAACCGCAAAATGACCACATTATAAATTTATTTACCCTCTCCTATGGATTATCCTGCTTTGGTATGGCATGGTCTATTGCTTCAACTACGGTAATGAGTGCCGACTGTGTTGATTATGGTGAATTTAAACACAATATCAGAACTGAAGGAATTGTTTTTGCTTTTCAGACTGCCTCTGCCAAGTTCAGCCTAGCTGTAGCTATTGCTATTTCTGGATTCTCATTTAATATTGAAAGCATTCTATTAAGTCAGCTCCAAAAGCAATCTTATATTTTCTCTATAAGATTTACCTTAGTAATCGTATTTTTACTAAGTATTGCCATGATCGTAATTTACTTAAGCTCCTATCGCTTACATGGTCATTTTTTCCAGAATATTTTAAATTCAATTGAACTTTTTAGAACCCAAAGCAGTAATTATTTAAAGAAAAGCTCAACTTTCCCTTTACGTTATGCTTTAGACTGCGAGGCAGTGATTTGTAATCTCAAAGCAGATTCCATAGACGAAGTTTTATCTTTAATGGCTTCGCGCTTATACAAGATTTCTGCTATAAGTTCAAAAAGTGAATATTTAAAAAGAATCAAGGAGAAAATGGCAGAAACTCCAGCCGGCATTGCTGACGGCATAGCTATTCCACATGTAAGAGGTGATGGAATCAAGCGTATGGCCATAGCTATTGCAACTTTAGAAAAACCTCTTGATTTCGGTGCTCCAGATGGTAAAAAATGTGATCTCATTTTTATGCTGGCTAGCCCTGACGATCATGTATCTCATTTAAATTTATTAGGGCAGCTTTCAATAATTTTAAATATTCCTGGCTTTGCTGATAAATTAAGATCAGCAGGGTCTAGCCTTGAAATTACAGATAGAATATTAAAATGCGAAAAACAATTGAAAAGTTAATTATTTGTTTATCTTTATTTATTCCTTCTCTTTTACAGGCACAAGCTTTGCAAGTATGCGCTGTACCGCAAACTTATGGAGCTTTAGAGGCTATTGCTAAAATAGCTCCCATTGAATTTAAAAATAACTTTGCTACTGCTTCTGATATTTATGCAAAAATTGCCAATCAAAGCGGTCAATGTGATCTTGTCATCGCATCAGATGAGAAGCTCCCTATTTTACTTATACGCTCAAATAAGGCTAAAAGCCACCTTAAGCAGCCTCTAGTCAGGGCTCCTTTATTATTGTGGTCAGCTAACCCTAAGCTTTTAGACAAAACAGCACAAGCTGTAAGTCAAAAACGTTTAAAATCTATCGCCTTAGCTGATCCTCGTTTAACTCCGGTAGGATTTGCAACGCATAAAATTGTCTCTCAAAGCAATTTTCCTACGTCTTACCTTAAGGGACATATCTATCGCGCTGATCATGAATATCAGGTTTTTGCCATGGTTGCAGAAGGAAATGTTGAATGCGGCTTTTTAACTAAGCCGCTGATTGTAAAAAATGGCAAGACCTTTGGCTCTTATTGGCAGGTACCGCGCAGCAATTATCCTGATTTAATTTATTATGCTTTACCTTTAAACGAGAGCAAACATCCTCGCGATATCCAGACTTTAGTAAAATTTTTAACAGAGGATCCAAAAGCTTTAAATATTTTTATAAATTCAGGTTTTGCTAAACTTTAATCCTGACTTAAATAGCAATCAAAACGACATGCCTTGCCATCAATGCTGTAATTACAAGGTATTAGCGGCGGAACACTTTCTGGCCGCTTAATTACGGTCCTATATTTTGGAAGCTTCAGTAATTCTCTTGCATAAGACAAGCTGTCGCTATCTGCTCCGACAAAACTATGAAATATCTGCATTTCCTTTTTAACTAAAGCTTTTTTAGTGCGGCTTGGAAACATAGGATCATAATAAATAACATCACATTTAAAATCTGCTGCCTGCTGCATATAAGCTAAGAAGGTACCATAAGGCATCAATTGCGGTAATCCCTGAGGAAAGCTGGCTGAAAATTGTTTATCCTCAAGCGCTCGGCGTCTGGCATCTAATAAAAATAACCATACCAAAGGATTACGTTCAAACATCAAAACATGAGCGCCAGCATTTTGCAATACTAAGGAATCTCGGCCTAACCCCGCCGTAGCATCTACCACTAAGGGAGCTTTTAATTTACCGATTACGGCTTTAGCTACAGCCTCGGAGTGCTTGCCTGAATGTTTGAAACGCCATTGCCAAGCCCCTAAAGTCCAATCAAGCACAAAAGGCTTAAACTTAGGATCCGCAAAATGCAGCTCTAATGTTTCATAAGCATATAAGGTAGCATCCTTATCTTTATATAAGTCGCTACACTGCTTCTTTAAATTTAAAACCTCTTCATATAAAGGGTATTGAGGATGGATATCAAACTTAAGCATTGCGGCCACAACGCTTAGCAAATTCTATATAAGTCTGATGCAAATCCGGGCGCTGCTGAGTCCATAATTCAAAGCTTAATGCTGCCTGACCTAAAAGCATTCCCAGACCGTCATGACTCTCTTTAACCCCTAAACTGCGAGCCTTTTCAACAAAAGCCGTATTTCCATCTTGCTTATACATAAGATCATAAACAAAGCTAGCCTTTGCAATAACCTCATCTGCAATTGGAGGCAAATCTCCTTTTAAACTTGCAGAAGTAGCATTGATAATTACTTCATATTGAGGCTTTAAACTTGAATACAGAACAACCTTAACTCCAGGATGCTCCTTAGCTAATTCAAAAGCCTTAAGCTCATTACGATTAACGATAGCAAGCAATTCCGGCTTTTTATCTAAAATTGGCAATAAGATTCCGCGTGCAGCTCCGCCTGCACCAACAATTAAAACACGCTTGCCGCTGATTTGACATCCCAGTCGCTCTAAATCAGCCATTAAGCCGCGGCCATCCGTATTATCCCCTAAAATCTTACCGTTATCTAAGCGTTTTAACGTATTAACGGCACCAGCTGCTTTAGCATAATCAGTTAGTTCATCGGCAAAATTATAAGCATCAAGCTTACATGGAACCGTAATATTACATCCACATAATCCTGAAGCAAAAAGCTTTGAAGCTAAAGATGCAAACTGACCGTCTTGAACTAAAACACGCTCATAACTTATATCTTGATTACATATTTTAGCAAAATAATTATGAATTTCCGGAGATAGAGAATGCGCAATAGGATTACCCATAACCACATAACGATAGGTCATATTTCTTCCTTAAATCCTGGTCCCTGACGAATAAGAGTATGAGTTAATGTATCATAAATAGACGAAGGCAAAAGCTGACCTCCGCATTCAAGCGCAATGACTAAATCAACTCCGATAATAACATTAAGATCCAAATCATCAAGCGTACTTACTGCGCTCTGCCCTGAAATATTCGCACTTGTAGAAATTAAAGGCTTTCCTAACTTTTCGCATAGCTTAGCTAAAGGCGCAAATGCCGTAACTCTGAAGGCTAAAGTATGATTATCTCTTATGGCTGAGCTCTTAAATTCTTGATTAACAGGAACTACAAAAGTATGAGGACCAGGCCAATTAGCTTCCATAAGAGCCAAATCCTGAGAATTTATGCGCTCTAGATCCAAGTGCTGATTTAAAAAATCACGCTTGCAATCAACCATAATAAGTCCTTTAGCCGTATCACGTTTTTTTAACGCAATAATTCTTCTAATTGCCTCTTCATTAGTAGCATCACAGCTTAAACCATACACTCCTTCTGAAGGGCAAATAATAACCGCGCCTTGACGCAAAGCATCAACAGCACGGTCTAACTCAGTGGTAACTTGAGCTATCATTTTAAGCCTTAAATTTTTCTTGCAAGGCTTGATTCTTAGCGATAACTGCTTCCTTAGCTTTTTGTCTATCAGCCTTAACTAAAGCATCTAAAGCAGGATCGCTTAATGCCATGATTTGTGCAGCTAAATAGGCGGCATTCTTAGCACCTGCTTTGCCTACAGCTACACAAGCCACAGGTATTCCGCCAGGCATTTGTACAGTAGAATAAAGGGCATCAATGCCAGACAAAGGACCGCCGTCACAGGGAATACCAATAACAGGTCTAGTAGTACGGGCTGCAATAGCTCCTGCTAAATGAGCTGCTAAACCAGCGGCACCGATAAAAACAGCACATCCACGCTTTTCAGCATCGGTTACATAAGCACAAACTTCATCTGGAGTACGGTGTGCAGATGCAACAGTCACCTCATACTTAATACCAAAACCTTTTAAAACTGCCATGGTATTTTCTAAAAGCGGGAGATCAGAGTCAGAACCCATTAAAATCGCAACGAAAGCCATTTTTTATCCTCACAAAAAACAAATAATATGAATTTTATCACGTATTTTCTTTACTAGCAGACGCTTTTTTACGTCTGCGTGTAGAACATAAGGGATTCCCGCATATAAGCCTTATTCCCTTTTTAGTAACTTTTTCATATTTTAACGGAAAACCACAACAATCACAGCTTTGCGCTACAGGCTTGCCCGGAAGAGCATAATCACAGCTAGGATAGCGATTGCATGCATAAAAAATTCGTCCCTGCCGATTACTTCGCTTTTGCAGCCTGCCTTTACGGCAAATTGGACAATCTGCCTCCGCCTCCTGATTATGAGAGGCCACAAAATTACAAGCAGGATAATTAGAGCAGCCTATAAAAAGACCATAGCGGCCGCGCTTTACCTGCAAAACAGCTCCGCACTGGGGACATCTTGCATTAAGTTCTAATATGACTTTTACATTATGCGATATGGCAACAGGGGTTAAAAAATCACAAGCTGGATATTCAGAGCAGCCTAAAAAATCACCGCGCTCTGAATGCCTTAACACTAAAGGAGCTCCGCACTGGGGGCAAGAATCCCCCTCTTTCCATGGCTTATCTTTATCTTCCATGATTAATCCTAAATCTGTTTACCCCTAAATATTTTACAATGCCTAAGCAAATACATCGCCTTAATTTTATTAAAATAGGCAGTCTATGCCTTTTTTCAATCTATTGCTTTTTTCTGCTCTTTTATCAAAATAAAGTTCTGAAAATGGTAAACTTAGCTTAGTTTTAATAGAGGACTAATATGACTATTCGCAACGTTGTAATCTATCCTGATGAGATTTTAAGAAAACCAAACGCTACTGTTAATGTTTTTGATGAAGAATTAAAGCAATTATGTGCTGATATGTTCGACACTATGTACAAAAATGAAGGTATAGGTTTAGCGGCTCCACAAATTGGCATTAATAAAAAAATCGTTGTAATTGATATCCCAGATGAAGATGACATACAAGGGAAAAAACAGATGATTTTCATTAATCCTAAAATTACCAAACTTGACGGAGAAATGATTGAATCTCAAGAAGGCTGCTTATCTGTACCTGGCTATCAAGATACCGTTATGCGCTATCCTCGTATCAGCGTCAGCTATCAAGATGTAAATGGTCAAAATCAGGAGCTTAATGATGTTGAAGGCTTGCTAGCTGTATGCATACAGCATGAGACAGATCATTTAAATGGCATAGTTTTTGTCGACAAACTCTCTAGACTAAAACAAGAGCGCTTAAAGAAAAAATACGGAAAAATTCTCAAAGATCTTCATAAAGGCGAATAACTGATTTGTATGGAGCTAACTCTCCTAAGGAAATGCATGGACAAAAATATCATTTTTGCTGGCACGCCTGATTTTGCCGCTATTCATCTTCAAGCTTTAATTGATGCAAATTTAAAACCTAAAGTTGTTTACACTCAGCCAGACAGACCTTGTGGACGAGGACATAAACTTACCCCTTCTCCGGTAAAAACTTTAGCGCAGAAATACGGCATCGAAGTAAGAACTCCGCTAAACTTTAAAGATGACGCTGATATCCAAAACTTTATAGCTTTAAAAAGCGATCTATTTATTGTTGTAGCTTACGGCATAATTTTGCCAGAAGCGATTATAAATGCTCCTGCTTACGGATGCATCAATGTTCATGGTTCGCTTCTACCTAAGTATAGAGGAGCTGCTCCAATTCAAAGAGCTCTTTTAAACGGCGACAAGCAGACAGGGGTCACAATCATGAAAATTGCTAAAGCTTTAGATGCTGGCGATATTTATGTTAAAGCCACCTTAGATATTACTGATAACGATACATCTCTTAGCCTATTTGAAAAATTAGCCGCTTTAGGAGCTCAAACCTTAGTTGAATCTGTTCCTAAAATTTTAAATGGCTGCCTTAAAACAGAAGCTCAAGATGAAAGCCTTGCAACTTATGCGCAAAAACTTTCAAAAGAAGAATCCGCACTTGATTTTACTCTCACTGCTGATAAGTTATGCCTAAAGATCCGTGGCCTTAATCCTTGGCCGATTGCTACTTTAAAGCATAACAATGTTACCTATAAGGTCTTTGATGCTAAGCCATATGTAAAATATGGTAATTGCGGCGAGATTTTAGAATGCAATCGCGACGGTATTATTATCGGATGCCAAAATGGCAGTTTATGCATTACTCAAATACAAGAACCTGGCCACAAACGCGTCAATGCTGCTGATTTAGCGCGTTCTCGTCCGGATCTTTTTGCCATAGGAAGTATTTGTGACTGAAAAATTACATTTAAAGCACCCTGCTGCTAAAGCAAAAATTGAAAAAAAATTATCTTTACATAAAAGATCTGGTATTACTGAAAAAAAATATCAGCATCAAGCTCTGAGTAATAGCATTACAGCTGGAGCTCCTTCACGAGCTGCTGCTGCTATGTGCATAAGCGCTATCGAGCAAGGCCGTTCTCTAACTGAAGCTTTACCCGAGTACACCAGAGATTTAGAGCAACGAGACAAAGCTTTCGTACAGGAATTAGTTTATGGAACTTTACGCCATCGCCGTTTATTAAACTTAACCTTAAGTAAATATCTTAATCATTCCTTAAACGTACGCTTTATTGCTGCTAGAGCCTTGCTTCTAAGCGGCATTTATCAGATTATTTTTACTCGTACTCCACCTCACGCAGTAGTAGCGGCAACTGTCGGAGCTTGCTCCTTATGCCGCTGCAAAGCCTTGACCGGGCTTGTTAACGCCATTTTACGAAATTTTTTGCGTAATGGTGCTGTATTAGAAGATAGCGATAACTTAGCCATCAAATACTCTTTCCCTGATTGGCTTTATAAGACTTTACAGCAAGACTACAAAGATCAAGTTGAAACTATTTTAGAAAATTCAAATGAACATGCTCCTTTATGGCTGCGCGTGGAAAATTCTAAAATATCTACTATTGATTATTTAAAAATTTTAGATAATCACGAAATTCATGCCAAACGCAGCCCTTTAATTGAAAATGCCTTAAGATTAGATGAGCCTGTAGGCGTAAATAAAATACCTCGCTTTAGTCAAGGCTTGGTAACTGTACAGGATCTTTCAGCGCAATTAGTTGCTCCGCTATTAGATCTAAAAGAAGGTGATGCTGTTTTAGATGCCTGCTGCGCACCTGGCGGCAAAAGTGCTCATATTCTGGATATATGTCCAAAGGCTAATCTTACTTGTACGGACATCAGCGAAGACAGACTTAAAGCAACATCACAGACCTTCAAGCGTTTAGGAAGAAATCCTAAGCTATTGCAGAGTGATGCAGCTGACGGACTTAAGGGAGTTGAGGGGGTCTTTGATAAAATTTTAGCTGATGTACCTTGTTCAGGCACTGGGGTTATCAGGCGTCATCCTGATATAAAATGGCTCAGACGGCAAAAAGATATTGAAGCCTTAAACCATAGTCAGGATAAAATCTTAGATACACTTTTTGAACGACTTAAAGTTGGCGGTATTTTAGTTTATACAACTTGTTCCATCCTGAAGTCTGAAAATGAAACACGCATACAGAAATTTTTAGATCGTCATCCAAATGCTTCTTTATTGCCTTTCAACATGAAAGGACAAAACGTCAGCTTGTATCAAAACCTTCCAGGAGAAGATGGCGGCGATGGCTTCTTTTATGCCCGCGTCACTAAAAAACTGTATGAAGATCATTATATTAGGATCTGGAAATGTCGGCATTGAACTAGCGAAATACCTTGTTAATGCCGGCCACGCTGTAACACTGGTAGATAATGCTTCCGAAGACTTGTCTCAGGCAGGTAACCGTCTTGATCTGCGAGTAGTCATCGGAAACCCTGCCTCACCTACAGTATTGCGCAATGCTGGAGCTGAAAACACAGAATTATTAGTTGCAGCCACCCCTGACGATGAAGTAAATATTACCGCCTGCAGTGTCGGTGCATTTTTATTTCGCATCCCTAGAAAAATTGCCAGAATTAGATCCATTGACTATCTACGCGAGGCCGATAGCCTATTTGGCTCTAATGCAGTCCCCATAGATCATGTTATATCGCCAGAACATATCATCACCGATGATATCTGCGACCTTATCGAATTGCCTGGAACCTCAGCTGTTGGCTCCTGCTTTAATGGCAGAGTTTTAGTTGCTACAGCTAAAGTGGCAGTTGGAGGAAAACTTACCGGAGCGCCTGTTGAAAAATTTGAAAGCTTTGATGGCAAAGCTGTAGCTTTAGCTCTATATCGTCGCGGAAAATACGTAAAAGACTTTAAAAAAGATGTTTTCAAGCCAGGTGACACATTATACTTTTGCTGTGAGCGTGAACGTGCTTTAAGTCAATTAACAGCAATTGTACCTTTAAAAAAAGCATTATCTAATATCACTATAGCAGGCGGCACTCATATTGCAGATGCTCTAGCTAGATCCCTCTCTGAGCGTTATCGCGTCAAGCTGATTGAAGAAGATGCTCAAAGAGCCGAACGTTCAGCGGCTAATCTTTATGACACCTCAATTGAGGTCTATCACGGCAGCCCTATAGATATTGAATTTTTACACGAAGAGCACATTGATAAAAGCGACCTTTTTATTGCAGCGGCTCCTACTGATGAAAAAAACATCATGGCTTCGCTAATTTTAAGACGCATGCATAATATCCGAACTCTTGCCGTAATTAAAAATTCTGGCTACTACGATTTAGCTCAAGGAGAGCGCTCTGAAATCGATACTATTCTCTCTCCTAAGGATGCTACCATTTCTGCCTTGCTATCTAACATTCGTCAAGAAGGCGTAGAAAGCACCACTTTATTCCGTCAAGGAGAAAGTGAAGCTATTGAACTTGCGCTTGAAGGTTCAAAGTTTGGCAGTGTCGTTATAGGCAGACGTTTAGAAAATCTTACATTCCCTGCAGGGGTTACTCTAGGATTAATTTTAAGGGGCCGTAAGCTCCTAATGCCTACGCCTGACCTAGTAATTGAAGATGGCGATCATCTTTTAGCTTATCTATCAGATCATCGTCAAATGCGTAGTTTAGTCAAAATGTGCAGACCACATTCTTTCTGGATCCCCAAATGGTAGTTGACCTTCGTCTTATAACAAAACTTTTAGGTTCTTCCCTTTTTTGGCTGGGCATTATTGCTATAGTTCCAGCTCTATATGCCTTATTCAGTAAAACCCCCGGAACATTAGAATTTTTACTTACTGCTGCTGTTGGAACTGCTATAGGAGCACTTTTACGTTTTTTCAGCAAAAACGCAAGTCTCAAAGCTTCTTTACGTGAGCTTTTTTTATTTACAGGCGTCTTATGGTTATGTATGACCCTTTTAGGAATTATTCCCTTTTATACTATCCTGCCTGACCTAAATTTTGCCTCATCATTTTTCGAAAGTGCTTCAGCGCTAT
>ULSM01001184.1_pt1 | contig 10738 bp, 10 predicted proteins | sample 1956381 | NCBI WGS metagenome assembly ULSM01 (sample SAMEA4835710, study PRJEB28245) | human gut metagenome | biome: gut microbiome; material: fecal sample | place: Denmark | collected 2008 | reverse complement strand
CATCCAGCAGATCATATGTCCGTACCTCTTTGGCGAGACGCCTTTCCTTGGTGACGGGTCTTCCGTCACATACAAATAAATCCATTGTAATCGGTTACCTCCGTAAATTATTGAAATTATATTAGCATGAATATGTTTTTTTGTGAATATCTGATTGCCGGCGGAATATATTTTAATATCCGGATTTGGGAAAGGAGATCATGAATTGGGCAGAAAATTAACAACAATATTCAAAGTTCTGATTGCCGCATATTTGATCAGTGCGGTTTTGTTGGCGGTGGGAGCATTTATAATGTACAAAATGAGACTTGGTGACGGACAGATGCGCATAGTGGTCATGGTTATATACGGAATATCATCTATTGCGGCAGGTATTATATATGGTAAGGCCAAAAAAGAAAAAAGAGTACTTAACGGAGCACTGATAGGACTGCTGTATTTTGTGTTTTTATCAGTTGTATCGTTTATTATAAATAAAGGACTGTATGATGATGTTAAGAAAGCAATAATATCATTTGTTATATGCATAACCGGGGGTATACTTGGAGCAATTATGAGTTAAAACAGTTGACCTTGCAGTGGAATATAGTTATACTTATTATATAAATAAACCTTAACGGAGGAATTCATATATGAGAAGCAATGCAGATAGGGAAATAAATGATATTAACAGAAACATACAGGCAGCACAGATGAGAATTAATGAGATATATGCAGCAATAGGACGTACATATCGTGCGGAAACGGAGAATCCGCAGGGGGCATATATACAGATGTTTGCCGATCTTAAGGCGACAGAGGAGCAGATTGAGCAGATGAATACCAGAGTGAAATTCCTTAACGGAATTGTGGTATGTACTAACTGCCATTCGGACAACTCCGTCAATGCAGCTTTTTGTTCGGTTTGCGGTTCGAGACTTCCTCATACAATGGTAGCCGATGGTGCCAACAGATGTACAAGATGCGGCAATATTATCAATCCGGGACAGATGTTCTGCGGAGTATGCGGAACCAAGGTCGAGAACATACCGGTGCAGCCGCAGCCACAGTTTAACGAAGCACCGGTGCAGCCGGAAGTGCAGCCGCAGCCGCAGTTTAACAAAGCGCCAGTGCAACCGCAGTTTAACGAGGCACCGGTGCAGCCGGAAGTACAGCCGCAGGTCAACGAAATTCATGAGGCAGTAACGGAAGAAATGCAGGTAACAGAACCACAAGAAGCTAAACAGAGAGTCTGCCCTAACTGCCATACACCGATTGAAGCCGATGATGCGGTGTTCTGCGCGGAATGCGGAACAAGGTTATAGAACGGATATGATGAGATATAGTGGCAAAGGCTTATCGGACGAGGATAGAACTAATGAATACTACTAACAAGAAATACACGATAGATGACGTTGCGAAGGAACTTGGAATAAGTAAGACTACAGTGTCCAGAGCATTGTCCGGTAAGGGAAGAATAAGTCGTGAAACGACACAGAGGGTTAAAGAATTTATCGACACGCACAATTATTCGCCTAACGTAATGGCAAGAGGACTTGCGCAGAGTAAAACATATAATATTGCACTTGTCCTTCCGGCTGATTACGGAGAGAATGAAGTTGCTTTTTTCCGTGAATGTATGAACGGAATCTGCAAGATGGCGGGCAGGAATAATTATGATGTAATCATATCCATGGTGAATGGACAGCTTGACAGGATGATAAATAATCATAAGATTGATGGAATCATCATAAGCCGTTCAATGGTGGATACATCAGCCCAGCGGTCTCTCAAGGAAAAAGGAATACCGTTTGTTGTAATAGGTTCGTCAAGTGAGAAAGATGTTGTGTGTATCGATAATGACAACATGGAAGCAAGCAGGGAACTTACGGAAATCCTTCTTATGAAAGGAATGAAGAAACTTGCAATTTTGGGCGGGGATGAGACATATCAGGTTACTGGGAACAGACTGGAAGGCTTTATGCGTGCACATCGTAACCGTGGTATTACAGTTGATAAATCCGTTGTCTTTATGGATATAGACAGTTATGCCAAAGCATCCAGGGCAGTTGAACAGGCACTTGCACTGAACGTCGACTGCCTGGTTGCCATGGATGATTATGTGTGCAACCTTGTTATTGAATGTCTTAATGAGAAAAATATAAATATACCATCGGATATACGTCTTGCAAGTCTTTATGACAGTAAACAGCTTGCACATAATAATCCGCCGATTACCAGCCTTCACTTCAACACCAAAACTCTTGGAGAGAACGCCTGTGGAACCTTGCTGGAAATACTTGGTGAGAAGCTTGATGAAGATATGAGTGATATTAATTACCAGGTTGTATTGAGAGATTCGACTAAGTAGTAATTAAACATAAAAATGACATCCTCTGACTGTATAAAATACAGTTAAAGGATGTTTTTGATTATGAGGTGGCAGACAGGATTCAAAACATGCGTTTAGAATGTGAAAATAGTGTGAATAATAGAAGTCAGGAATGTGAAAAACTAAAAGTTGCGCATTGTTGCGCATATCAACGAAAACGTTATTCGTGAAATTTGCACAAAATTTCAATGAGAATTTTATCTAAACTGTGAATTGATAATAAATGTGACATTGACTATAATACAGATATGAACAATCGGTTGCGCAAGCGCAACATGATAATGGATTCATAAAAAAATTCAGGAGGAAAGATTATGAAATTTAAAAAAGTTTTAGCACTTGGTCTTGTCGGTGCAATGGCAATTTCAATGGCAGCATGCGGTAAGACATCAAGCAGTACAGACAACGGCGGCTCAGGAAATGCCGGTACATCTAACGAGACAGTAAGCCTCAGAGTATGGGGCGGTGAGGAAGATCAGAATCTTCTTAAAGAGCTTGTAGAGAAGTTTAAGAAAACATATCCGGATCAGAAGTTCGATATCGAGATTGGTGTTGAATCAGAATCAACAGCTAAGGATACAGTCCTTACAGACGTTGAGGCAGCAGCTGATGTATTTGCATTCGCAAGCGATCAGATTGTAGATCTTAACAATGCAAAAGCACTTGCCAACATTGAAGATATGGATGCGGCTCTTCAGAACTATGCTAAGAAGTCAGTTGCAGATATCAAGGCAGCTAACGGCGATGGTTCAGTAGAAGCAGCAAGCATCGATGGCAAGCTTATGGCATTCCCTATGACAGGTGGTAATGGATATTTCCTTTACTATGATTCATCAGTAATCTCCGACGAAGATGCAGCTACATGGGATACACTTCTTGCAGCAGCTGATAAGGCAGGCAAGAAAGTCGGCATGACACTTGCATCAGGATGGTATAACGCATCATTCTTCTACGGAGCAGGATTTACAACCGGACTCAATGATGACGGAACAACAGCAATTGATTTCAACGGAACAAGCAAAGATGGTTACACTGGTGTACAGGTAACACAGAGCATGCTTAACATTGCTTCTAACAAGGCATTTATGGCAATTGCTGATGGAGATGTCTCTAACCAGATCGCAGGTGGAACACTTGCAGCAGTTATTTCAGGTACATGGGATGCAGAGAATGCACAGAAAGTATTCGGTGACGGATATGCAGCTGCAAAGCTTCCGACATATACTCTTGACGGCAAGCAGGTACAGCAGGGTTCTGTATCAGGATACAAGTTCCTCGGTGTTAATGCTTACTCCAAGAATGTTGGATGGGCTACTGTTCTTGCAGAGTTCCTTACCAACGAGGAGTCACAGGCAACACGTTTTGAACAGCGTCAGCTTGCACCTACCAACAAGAAAGTAGCAGCTTCTGACGAAGTATCTAAGAATGTTGCAATAGCAGCAAGTGCAGCTCAGGACGCATACGGTGTTATACAGACTGTAAGTGCTAAGTACTGGGATCCGGCCAAGACATTCGGTGAGATGATTGCACAGGGTTCTATATCTGCAACAGATGAAAAAGCAATTCAGGATGCACTTGATACAATGGTTGAAGGTGCAAAAGCAGCGGTAGAATAATAATCGCAATAACAGGCCTGTATGCAAATATACAGGCCTTTTCTTAACTAAAACATAAAGCCCCCTACGGGCAGTTTAGTATATGGCAATAAGAACTGCCCTACAGGGCAGGTTAAGGAGGGTAATATGGCCAATAATAAAAAAACACCGTCGAAAGCAATCGGTCGTTTCTTTAAAGGAATTGGCGGTTTCTTTGCAGAATTCGGAACAGCAGTTTCCAAAGGTGATATATTTACCAAACTATCACTAATCTGGATGGGTGCCGGTTATGCGAGACATAAACAATTCATAAAAGCAGCAATAATGACGGTACTTGAAGCCGCAGTGATATTATTTTCAATACTTTTTGCATCACAGTATGTGCCTAAGTTTGGAACACTCGGAACAGTTCAGGCAGAGATGATTTTTGATCCTGTCACTATGAAGAATATAATGAATGATTATGATAACTCATTTAAAATTCTTCTGTATTCGCTTATATGTTTTGTGGTATGGATTGCATTTTTCTTCGTATGGATTAAAAATACAATAAATTCTTATAAAATTCAGGTTAAGGCAGATAAAGGCGAACATATAAATACATTTATTGAAGATATAAGAATGTACAAGGATGAAAAGTTCCATATTACGCTCCTTACCCTTCCGGTTCTGGGCATAGTAATTTTTACAGTCATCCCGATTTTACTGCTTATATTGGTGGCTTTTACCAATTATGACCAGAATCATATGCCGCCGAGCAGCCTCTTTTCATGGGTCGGTTTATCGAACTTTGTGAAGCTTTTCGGCGGTGGGGGTATGACAAGTACGTTTGGCTATTCATTTGTCAGAATACTTGGCTGGACCCTTGTGTGGGCTTTTTTTGCAACATTCACGACATATATCGGAGGTATTTTGCTTTCTCTCCTTATTAATAATAAGAGAACCAAGCTTCCGAAACTCTGGAGAACTTTATTTGTAGTGACAATTGCAGTCCCACAGTTCGTGTCACTTCTTCTTGTAAGAAACTTCTTCGCTAACGGAGGAATTGTAAACACCATATGTAAGACGATAGGTCTTACGGGGTGGCTCAGAGACATTGGTCTTATATCGACAAGTTATATACCGTTCTTATCAGCTCCGGGATGGGCACATGTAATGATAATCCTTATTAATATATGGATCGGTGTTCCTTATCAGATGCTTATAGCAACAGGTGTACTTATGAATCTCCCGGCAGATCAGATTGAGAGTGCGAGAATTGACGGAGCCAAGCCAAGACAGATTTTTGCTAAAATTACAATGCCGTACATGCTTTTTATAACAGGACCTACACTTATTACGGACTTTGTAAAAAATATAAATAACTTTAACGTAATATATCTTCTCACAGAAGGTGTATATACAACAACCAACCAGGCATTAGCCAATTCACAGGCAAAGGAAGTCGACCTCCTTGTTACATGGCTTTTCAGGCTGACACAGGATTATTACAATTACAAGATGGCTTCAGCCATAGGTATCGTAGTATTCATCATATGTGCGGTATTTACACTGGTTGCGTTTAACAAAATGATTAAAGGTGACAGAGAGGAGACGTTCCAGTAATGAAGAAAAAAGGACTTAAAACATTTTTTCACAATCTGCTGATTGCGGTACTTGCAATAATATGGCTCATCCCTATTGTATGGCTCCTTTTCACATCATTCAGCAGTTACGATGGAATTAACACAAGCAGCTTTTTCCCGGAAGAATGGAGCATTAAACATTATGTACAGCTGTTCCAGCCAGACACCGTTGCTCAGTTTCCAAGGTGGTTCCTTAATACATTTGTAATAGCATGCTGCACATGTGTTATTTCTACTATGTTTATATTGATGGTTGCATATGCAACATCAGTAATGAGATTTAAGGCAAGAAAACCGCTTATGAATGTTGCGGTAATCTTGAATCTCTTTCCGGGTATGCTCTCGATGATAGCGGTTTACTTTGTACTTAAGATGTTCAATCTTACAAATAACCACTTAGGATTGATAATGGTATATTCCGCATCATCGGGACTTGGATACCTGATAGCAAAAGGTTTCTTTGATACGGTGCCGAGAGCACTCTGCGAAGCTGCTAAAATAGACGGATGCAGCGAGTCTAAGATTTTCTTTAAGATGATCTTACCACTCAGCCGGCCGATTATAGTATATACGGTAATAAGCAGTTTCCTGGTTCCGTGGATGGATTTCGTATATGCCAAGATTATACTTAATGCAGGAATTTCATCCAAGTATACCGTAGCCATAGGTCTGTACAGAATGCTTGATAAATCACTTATCAATCAGTACTTCACACTTTTCTGTGCAGCAGGTATTGTAATCTCAATTCCTATTTCAGCATTGTTTGTACTTATGCAGAAATTCTATGTTGAAGGAGTTACAGGTGGAGCCGTTAAAGGCTAGAACAGACTTGAAAGGATTTTTGAAAGAAATGGATCAGTTTATTGTAAATATTATCCATCGTCCGGAGATGGTTCCGGAATATGCCGAGAAGGTTACCGGACATGGACAGGCGGAAGATATCGGACGTAAAGCATTGCTTACCGAGAGCCTTGATATTTTTAAGATACAGCAGGAATGTGCACATAAGAACGGCCTCAAGACAACAATTGAGATGACATATGCCAGCCTTTTTAATGATGAGGCCGTAGAACTGGCTAAAGAACATCATAAAGTATACGGAGACGAAATCGGACTTACACTTCTTGGACTTCCGTGCAAGGAATTCCGTGAGAAATATAAGACCAAGGATTTCTGCATATGGATGTTCTCAATGGAAGACAAGAAAGCTATTGTAACGGATGTATTTGAGAAGTTCTATGAGAGATTCGGATTCTATCCTGAGTCGACCGGTTCATACTATATGGATGCTGAACTTATCAATTACATTAAAGAGAAATACCCTTCCGTAAAGTGTGCTGTTGCAACATGCTGGGAAGAAGGACCGAAAGCATATCATACATGTAACAACAGCTGGTACACATTCATGGATGGCGGCCCTTGGGCACCGTGGATTCCGTCTAAGGTCAATACGCATGCACCGGCAGCAAATGAATCAGAAGATTCAGGAATCGTCGCTATTCCTCATCTGAGCCGTGACCTTATAGCATGTTATGACGGCAATGGTTCCAATTTCGGAACGCATCCGCAGAATGTACTCCGTGGTATGATTTATCAGGATGGTAAATATCCATATCTGTATAATCTTATTGACCAGTATCGTTATCAGGCTAAATTCAACAATGGTTATGCATATAATATGATGTTTGTAGGACCGGGCTGGATGAATAAGATGGGACGCTGGGAAGCCCCGTATGAACTTCTCAAGCAGTCATATGAAGATGGATGTGCATATTACGGAGAACTTAAGAAAGAGGGCAAACTCATAGATATGACAATGAGTGAGTTCGCTGATTACTATCGTAACAAGAAATCATACACAGAACCTGAATGTGCATTATGGAGAGATATTCTCTACGGAAGCAAGAAACAGGTATTCTGGTATTGTGACCCTTATATGAGAGCATGTGTTAATATGGACCAGGGCGGTGCAATCGTTGACTTAAGACCGTATGCTGCCAAATTGGAATGGCCTGTAGGAATTGGCACAAAGCATATTCAGGATGCAAGCTATCCGTTCCTTATACAGGAAAAGTACCGTGCAGGATATTTTACACATTATGCCGGAGAGGGAACTGTAAGAAGTGCCAAAATCTGCCACAACGGTGAGGAAGTAGATTTATGTCTCTGCCGTACCAAGGCTCATTTTTCACAGGAAGGCAAGGATCGTATACTTACACTTGATCCTGTTGACATTGAATTTGCAGATCTTACGGTAACAATTCAGTCGGTAATTACCTTTACAGAAGGCTCATCTGCAATCAAGATAGACCGTAAGGTGCTTAGTATGAGCGATCCTGATGCAGATGTTACCATTAATGAATATATGGTAGGATGCTACGGAACAACCGAATACACCGAGGACATGTCATCACTTACCCTTTCAATAGCAAAAGGAAATGATGTGAAGAGACTTTCATATGAATATAAGTGCCGTGAGATGGATGAAGCAGATGCCGGTAAGGTAAGCTGTGAAATTCCTCCGGTCAAGACACTTGTATCAATGACCTGCGAGGGCAGGGACAAGACCGGATATGTCAAAGAAGGTTATGCTTTCAGCCCGATGTTTACACTTGGATACACCGGTAAATTACGCGACAAGGAGGTATTTGAGACATGGCTCAGTCTGGAAAGGGTAGATTAAATTACAGATGTCCTTCATGCTTCATGAGAGATCTCGATCTTGATATGTTTTATGATAAGGATAAGAAAGAATTCTATTGTATTCGTTGTCAATATACGGGAACGGAGGAAGATGTGCTTGAGAAAAACCAGATGGCACGTTTCCGCTATCGTGATATGATGAAGAGATTTAACGAAAACGATTTTGAAAAATTTGATGATTAATTACAGACACCGGGCGCATTAAATGTGTCCCGGTGCTGTTTATACAGGAACAAGGAGGATTTGAAAATGCATGACTGGATAGTTGGAATGGATGTTTCTTCGCTGGTAGAAGTTGAGGACTGCGGAGGAAAATTTTATGATAACGGCATAGAAGGCGATGCACTTTCAATACTGAAAGCGCATGGAGCCAACATGGTAAGGCTCAGATTGTGGAATGATCCATATGACGCAGAGGGCAACAGTTACAGTGCGGGATACAGTGACATCAAAACCGTATTAAAACTTGCAAAGCGTGCGTCTAAGCTTGGACTTGACTGGCTTCTTGATCTGCATTACAGTGATTGTTGGGCGGATCCGGGCAAACAGACAATTCCGAAAGCCTGGCAGGGTATGAATGTCGATGAACTTGAAACCGCGGTGTATGAATACACTCTGAATGTTCTTAAAGAATGTGAAGAAGCAGGATTAAAGCCGCAGATGGTGGCAATCGGCAATGAGCTGTCAAATGGGTTACTCTGGCCATATGCGAAAGTACCGGAGTATGCCAATATAGCGCGTTTTGTCAGTGCCGGAATAAGAGCTTCGAGAGAATTTGATGCAAAAATTCCGGTGATGATACATCTTGATAACGGCGGAAACAATGAACTTTACCGTAGATGGTTTGACAATTATTTTGCAAACAACGGGTTAGATTTTGAATATATCGGTCTTTCATATTATCCGTTCTGGCATGGCACACTTGATATGTTGCGCGATAACATGAATGACATTGCGTCAAGGTATGGCAAGAAACTTATAGTTGCGGAAGTGTCTATGGGATTTACACTTGATGATTATAAGGATTATGAGAAACTTCCGGATGAACTCAGGAAAGGTATGGCAACGAAAAAAGAACTCGCCGAAAAGGTTCCTTTTCCGATGACTCCCGAGGGACAGCGAGATTTTATGAAAGCTTTTCTTGACGTTATCCACGGTATAAGGGATAATATGTGTGAAGGATATTTTTACTGGGAACCTGCATGGCTGCCTGTACCCGGAAGTGAGTGGGCTACCGCAGCAGCGTGCGAATATATGCATGAGAAGGGGCCGGGAGGTAATGAATGGGCCAATCAGGCTCTGTTCGATTATGACGGCAATGCACTCTGTGCGATGGATATAATCGGGATATAATATATAACACAATCTGGAGGAACTAATGAAACAGGCACAGCGAAGAAGTATGGCATGGAAGATGCCATCGGTATCAGCGCAGGGACTTAAGATTTTCGCATGCGTGACGCTTATTCTCGGAAGCATCGGAATGATTATATTTGAAAAAGGAATTATTAATGTAGAACAATACAAGGCAAACGAGTTAAATGACCTTCTGGCAGGTAATTCTGCTCTTATGGGTCAGGTCGGTATGACGGTTGCATTGGGATTTATAGGCGGACTGGCATTGCCGATAATAGCATTTCTTCTGACGGAAGGATTTTTTAATACTTCGTCATATATGAAATATCTTTGTACCGTGTTCGCGTTTGCATTAATCAGCGAGATACCGTATGATTTTGCAATGACGGGCAAGGTTATTGATTTCTCAAGCCAGAATCCGATGTTTGCGACGGCATTGTGTCTGGTTATGATGTATTTTTTCAGGATGACCGACAGAACGGGCAAATTCGTGTCAGCATTAATAAAGTTCGTTATTATGCTGTGTGCGATCTGCTGGATAGTAATTCTGCATTTGTCGTATGGATTAAGCATGGTTTTACTGGTATCGGTATTTTATCTGTTCCGTAACAAACATGGCATTAAGCTTGCACTTGCTTTCCTTGTTACGCTTTTCTGTGCGTTCATGGGCCAGGGTTCATATATCGGAGTTATTTCGTTGTATGGTATATATTGTTACAATGAACACCGTGAACTTAAATGTTCTAAGTATGTGTTCTATATAATATATCCTGCACATCTTCTTGTGCTTGGTCTTATAACGAGATGCCTGATAAGGTAGTCGTTGATTTTTTGAATATGCAGTGATACAATATATCAGGGCAATGGTGCGAATACCGTCCATTGCCCTTTATTATTGACATGAAAGGATTGCAATGATGGCAGGATCATCTTTTGGAACGATATTCAGAATTACTACATGGGGTGAGTCCCATGGCAAGGGACTGGGCGTAGTTATTGACGGATGCCCCAGACGGAATAGAACTTTGTGAAGAAGATATACAACGTATGCTTGACAGACGCAGACCGGGTGTAAGTGATTACACTAC
>ULSM01057717.1_pt1 | contig 10744 bp, 8 predicted proteins | sample 1956381 | NCBI WGS metagenome assembly ULSM01 (sample SAMEA4835710, study PRJEB28245) | human gut metagenome | biome: gut microbiome; material: fecal sample | place: Denmark | collected 2008 | reverse complement strand
TTAGCCAATAAATACCTTGACTTCTTCCTCTTCCAAATTTTTACGGGCATGGCGTATAGCGATGCCAAGTCGTTCGACTATACCCAGCACATCATCACGGTAGATGGGCATGCTTACATTGATGGGCATCGAATGAAAACAGGAGAGGAATTCATCACCCCAATCCTTCCCTATACCCAAAAGATTTTGGAACGGAACGACTACAAACTTCACATCACTTCCAACCAAAAGTACAACCAATTCCTGAAAGGTGTCGGTTTGGCCCTCGGTTGCAGTTTTCTTTTGACCACCCATGTGGCCCGCCACACCTTTGCCTGTACCATCAGTTTAGGCGAAGGAATCCCTAAGGAAGTTTTGCAGGTAATGATGGGACATTCTTCCATCAGAACAACCGAACTCTATGCCAAGCTTCCCATGGAGTTCGTCACCCGTAATCTTGACAAAAAGCTTTTCCATATTTGGGGATAACACTTCCTATTAAGCGTAAGAAAAGCCGCATTGCACCACCTGAAACGAGAGGTCAATGCGGTATCTCTTTTTCCATCCCATTTCTACGTTCGGGCTTGCCCGTTATCCACACAAAAACATAGTTGGGTAGCCTAATTCCCCGAAGTGATAAATCACACGGGTGGAGTGTACACTGGAATCAGCAAGCTGAGTAGAGGATTATGTAGACAAACCATCTATAAACATCGAAAAGAAGGTCATAAAAAAGGTCATCACTGTGACCTTTTTTTGTGACCTTTTTTAATCTTGCTTATTTTCAGCAATCACTCATTACCATTTACAATTTTCCAATGTCCACCTTTGGCAGCACCCTCACGTTGTATAAGTCCTAATTTCTTTAAGCGATCAAGATTATACTTGATACCATCCTCTGTTGAATTATCTATATGTAAGGCCAAATCTTTACGAGATGCAGCAGGATTTATCGCCAAGTAAGCCAAAATATCTTTCTGCATCTTGGAAAGTTTCTGGGTAGTTTTCTGGGTAGTGTCTAAGTTGGTGTCTGAGTTAGTGCCTAAGTTGGTGACTAAGTTAGCAGATGCATTAGGTCGTTTGAATGTAATCTAAACAAGTAAACCATCCGTTCTATATTCAAGTTCTGAAATCTTTTCATGTAAAATCGATGTGTGTTATTACGCAAAGAAATGTTTCTTGAAAAAGGCAGATATTTTGTGATTAGCTCTAAATAAAATAAAAAACGAAAAGAAATTTACCATATTATTTGTTGTGTTGAAAAATACATCTATCTTTGCACAAACTTAAAATAAGTGAAGCATGAAACTCAATAAAATAAAAATTTCGGGTATTTTCAATCTGAAGGATGTCGAAATATCTTTGGATGATTTAAGTGCATTGATTGCGCCTAACAATTATGGCAAAAGTAATGTGCTTCGTGCCATTGATTTCGGTGTCTTTTTTATGGAGGCTTCTTTAAAGAGAAAGTTATCATTGATGCGCAATCGTTCTCTCATACCCATTAATACAGCTTTGGAAGGTACTCCGTTTTCTTTTGAATTGGAAGGAGAATTTTCTAATGGAGAGAAAACATTCAGCTTTGTTTACGGCTATTCTTTTGAGTGGTGGAAGACCTCAAAAGATGATGGCGCCAGAATTATAGGTGAATACTTAAGAATGAAATCAGATGATGACTTGAAGTTCAGAAGTTATATCAATCGTGAAGATACGAATGTTGCTTATTATTTGGCTTCACCAACTGGCCGTTGTTCCAAACAACTTCTTGTCGATAACAATATATTGGCATTAAATAAATTGGCTAATTTTGATGACCTTTTCTATATTGACTCTATTCGTCAATTGAACAGATTGGATGTTCGGGAAATAGGCACTTTGCAACATCCGGATAGCTTGTTTAACATGATAGCACCGGACGATGATGTGAATGAGTTAAGTTTGGATTATCCTCGTGAGTCCAAAGTTGGCTATTATCTAAATAGTTTGAAAAAACTTGCTCCCAATAAATACGAATTACTGAAAGATGTAGTAACGGGACTATTGGTAACAATTGAGGATTTTGAACCTGTACAAATAGATTTACGTAAAGATGTAGAAGAGGAGGAAACGAAAGATTTGCCTTTCCGTTTACCGGAAACCTTTTACGATGTTCGTGTAAAGGAAAGATACAATAACCAATATACTTCCATCAGTCGCATTTCTTCAGGGTCAAAGAAAATATTCTTTATCCTAACTTTGGTGATAGCTGCGGAAATAAATAAGATTCCATTGCTTTTGTTGGAAGAGTTGGAGAATTCCGTACATCCAAGACTATTGCAGAACCTGTTAACGGCAATTGTGCAATTAGCGGGCGATACCAAAGTGCTGATTACAAGCCATTCACCTTATTTGATTAAGTATTTGGAGCCGACTAAGATGAAATTTGGTATTCCTACCGAATTGGGGGTTGCCGATTTTCGAAGCCTCAAACCCAATAAGGTAGCCAAGGTATTGAAGAATGCATCAGCGGAAGAAGTCTCTGTGGGTGAATATATGTTTGAGATGTTACTTGACATGGATTGTAACGATGAGTTGATTAACGAATATTTCAAGTAATGGGAAAAGGACAATCAAAATCACATATAGTTATATTCGTCGAAGGAGACACGGACCAGATATTCTTCGAAGGCCTGTTGGAATACTATCGGAATCATTCTTCTACTCCCGTTCATTCATGTGAAGTGAAGAATTTAAAAGGTGTGTCCCGATATACAAGCAAGGTTATAGGCAAGCTTAAAAATGAGATTTGTCCTAAGGCTCGCAAGAAAGGTATGGAAGTGAAAGCAGTTTGTTGCAGCTACGACACCGATGTCTTTGAATTTGCAGAACGCCCCATCGTTGATTGGAAGAAGGTGGAACGTGAAGTAAAAGCATTGAAGATACAGAACTTCTGCCAGATTAAAGTGGAACGTATGATAGAGGACTGGATTTTGGATGACATAGCAGGACTTTCCAGATATTTGAAACTGAATGAAGTTCCAAAGTTATCAGGTGATAATGCCTTTAACAAAATCCAAACTCTGTTCAAACGGGCTAACAAAGTTTACTTGAAAGGCATAAGTATAAAAGGATTTGTTGGAGAAATGGATTTTACACCAATCCGCAAATGCCGCAAATCAGCATTGAGTGAACTTGAAACATTGTTGAACGTAAATATAGATTAGGCCGATGAAATAGTAGTACTGTGACTATAAAAAAGAAGGAGAAAGCACCGCCAAGTAACCTCTCCTTCCAGAAAATTTAATATGGTTGTAATATTTTCCGACAGAATAGTCACCTGTCGTTCTTACAAATACGCTGCAAAGGTAAGGCTTTTATTTGGTTTTTACAAATTTCAGCCTCCTTTGTTGCCTATCTACAACCCTCCGGCAAGTTCTTGTCGCCGTATTTCATTAACAATTTATTAATGCTAAAAGTTTTCTTATGATAAAGAAAAATCAGCATGTTGTCCCCGTTGGTACTAAATGGGGAGTGAAAGGGGAGGGTAATTCTCGATATACAAAGGTTACCGATACTCAGAGAGAAGCTATGGTTGTAGCCCGTACGATTGCACGGAATATGCAATCAGAGTTAGTAATTCATGGAAAAGATGGTCGTATTCGCCAAAAGGATTCTTATGGCAATGATCCGTTTCCACCAAGAGGGTAAATATATGAAATTAGTAGTATTTAATGTCGGAAGCGCACTTTGTGTTTATGCGGAACATCAAACAACTCGAATAGTATTTGATATTGGGAAAGGAAATAACTTTTCACCAGTTAATGATTTTCTTTTACCTTTATATGAAAAAAGAGGAGAGCATAGATTGAAAAATAGAAATAATAGATATGGTATTAGTCAATTAATTGTTAGTCATCCACACAAAGATCATATTTCTGATATACAGGAATTTGATAAAAATTTTTATGCACATTTGTTGACAACGCCCAATTCTAAATCACCGAATGGAAATCCTCAAAATATTAATTGGAGAAAAATTACAACTCCTGACGATCCTGATGTGAAATATTTAAAACGAATGAAGATAGGAAGAAATTTACCGTTAAGAAGTTTTGATAGTGAACATCTTAAAATAGGTTATTTATGGCCATTAGATGTTGAAAACAACTCAGAACTTCTCAATGAGAGTTATACAAATAACGTAAGTATAGTATCCTTCTTGTCATTCGGGAATTATCGTGTTTTCTTACCTGGAGATTTGCAGAAGTTGGCAATGGGTGAATTTCTTAATAAAAAAACATCCATAAGAAATTCTTATGCAGAATCCATTAGAACAGAGTTAGCAAATGGAGTAGATTTTCTTATTTGCCCTCATCATGGTTTGAAATCATCCTTTTCTGTTGATTTGTTTTCATCGATGAAGGATGGAAAAACAAATAAATTGAATATCATCCCCGAAAAGTCTCTGTCAAGCGATGATGTAAGAACAGTTGATAGTCGCTATAGTACTTCTGAATATTGTAAAGGTAACAATAATCTATCTACTAAAGATAAACCTGTTTATCAAAGAAAGACTAGTAATGGTCATATTTACATAAACGAGAATGGTGATGTTGAGGTGCTAACTGATATAACTGATGTTATAAATCGTTTTTTATCGTAATTTGTAAAGCCGCTCTAAACTATGCAGAGCGGCTTTTATCTATTCGGTCACTAATTTGTCGAATTTTCTTTTTATAGGAAAAAATACAAATGAAAAAAGCTATGACATAAAACAAACATTCTGCAACTATCATAGATATATATATTGAAACGTATTTATCATATAAGAGACATATGAAAAACACGAATATGGCCATAGCAATATTTCTACAAACATTAGCTTCCTCCAAAAGAATAGGTATTTTTGCATCTTTAAATGATGCTTCCAAATATTCATTTTTATTTCTCCATTTTAAGAACTTCTTATTATTCCAATGAAGCCGAATAAGAAGTGGTTCCAAAAAAAGAGATGCTAATTTGGCAATAAATAATCCCATCACATAGCACACAATGAGAGTCTTTAAAATACTCTCGTCCACATATCCAAGTTGGGTATAATGGCATAATAACATATTGTATACAAAACCTACAAGAAGATAATTGTATAAATTATAAGACGATATTTTAGACAATAGTTCGCTCATTTTATTAACGTTTTTATTCCTCCTCCAACTTCAACCCCAATTGTTGGGCAGATTCCTTCACTACTTTATAAATCTGTGCAGATTCATCGAGCGGTTTGGATGAAGTTGATTTTGCTTTAAATGAAACTTCTATTTCCAAATTATTTTGGCTTAATGGAACAACAAAACTAGAGAATAGCTGCGTCCATTGCTCAACAGGTACTTTACCGGAAACTTTGATAGATTTGAACTTGCGAACAATAGGAACTGGCGTCTCGCCTGATTGTCCTTCCGCAGTATCAGTTGCGGGTATTTCACTACCCGTAGAAGTGTCAGCCTCAGTGTTAGATAATTCTTCATGCTTAGGCATAACGGATTTATCCACCAACCAATATTGACGGTCTTCAATATTCAATCCAAAGACATCTTCACGATGATAGATGCGTGAATAGTTTCCTTCTTCACCGAATGCTACGTTGAATTCCCCATTGTAACAATACTTTTGAATCGTGTTGACAACAGCATCACGACTTGTTATCATTGGTTTATCATCGTATTGCAGGAATGCTTCGTACAATGCTGTTACATTGATTGGGCTGTCGATAGTCGGATACAGACGATTCGTTTTCAGTGTTCCTATACCTATAGAACGTATCAGCCATTCTTCTTCAATAATGGCATCCAGCAATTTTTCAGTGATTTGCGTTTGCATATCGCGAGCAAAGTCACGCAATTCAACAGCTTCCAATCCGTCTGTCACTGAGTAGCGCATGGCTATGTTATAGACAGAGATGAGCTGTGCATTGGCTTGTGCATTGGCTTCGTTCTTCTTATCTGCAATGTCCCGTTTCTGATCTGTATCCAACTGACCACTGTATTCGTGTTGCACCCGTTCACAAGCCAAATACTCTGTCAGCTTGGATTGCAACAATCCAAGTTGGCTTTCCGAACAAGTCAAATAGAAAATGGTGTTGCGGAAAATACGTTGACTTGTACCTTTCTTCGTAGCTATCTGCTCTACATGGTTTTCAACCTTCTTGCTGATGGAAGTCGCTTGTGTGGCATAGTCAGGACTCAATATGACCAATGTCAACGTCTTCTGTTCAGGAACATCACTGGACGGATTTATCAATACTCGAAGTTGACTGTTTCCATTGATTTGGCTATTCAAGCGTTTCAGTATTTCGGCCTTTACATCGTTGGCAGAAACTTCTGACTTGGCACTATTAATTAATATATTAATGTTAGGCTTGGCTTGGAACCAATAGCTCTTAGTGCCAACGTTTGTGGCATATAAATAATAAGCGACTCGCTCCAATTTGTTGAGTGCATTATTAATTTCACTATGCTGGAATGCTGATGGACGAAGCATACAAAGTTTTAATTGTTCGATGCTTAATCCTTTGCTTTGTGAGCCACCGATGCTGCCCATTAATAGTGTTGTTGCGATACCTTGTGCTAAATTGTATTTGAAAGTATTGCTTTGTGGATCTTCATTGTCAATTTTATACGCATTGCTTGATGTTCCGATGATATCAGCATGCATCACCGTTTCCCACTGGCTTCCCATCAAGCTGGTAATTGTACTCGTCAATGTAGGCAGATTGGTCAAGTTGACATCAGAAGTATGTATCAATGCTTGTGAACCACTCAATGAACCTCTGCGATTCCAAAGGTCTTTGATGATAGACGCCAACAAGCGCAACACACCACGAGTTCGTTGGAAGCGCGAGTCGTTACCCCATTTCAAGCGGAACATATCTATCAGTTCGGGATGGAACGGGTATGCCTTGCGCATTTTGTTGATGTAATCCGTGCGGTCTGCTTCGACTGGTAAGTCCGAACGTCTGTTATGATACGTATTCTTATATCGTGTCAATACCTGTTCTATCACCTCTGGATTACCAACGTTTTCAAATAGGCGACGGCGAACCACTTCAAAGATTTCTTCGTCATCTACAGGTTTTATACCAGTACCCACACGTACAATGCGGTTTTCAAGGGACGAAAGAATTTGTTGTCCGATTTCTGATGATGCCACTTCAGTTGCACTGGCTGGCAGGGTTGCTATTAATACACATTTGGGAACTGCTGCAACCGATTCGGTCAATGTCTGCAAGAAACTTACAGTCTGTGTATAAAGTGTTCCTTTGCCCACAATCGTTCCATTGGCTTTGTTGCAATAGTCGGCCAGCTCATCCACCAATATCAGCGAAGGAGTATGCTGTTCTAGGATAGGTTTGAAAATGGAAGATGTCGGAGCCGTCCTGCTTTCATCATTGGCACGTACCTTATTATATCCTTCCACTCCTCCCAACTGATAGGCGAGTTCTCCCCATAGGGTATAGATGGTGATACCTTCGTTGGTAGTGCGCCCTTGTACTACGTCGGTTGTATTGTTCGTGAATACAGCAACCTTGGCGTTATCAAAATTGGGAACTACACCCTCTTGCAACAAATTGGCAGTATAGGCCGAATTCAGCAATGAACGTCCTGCATTGGCTATATGAAAGAGTGAAATCAAGGTATGTGTCTTACCACCACCAAAACCCGTTTGGAGTGATACAACCCGGTTTTCACTTTCTTCACCATTCAAAGCGCGAATAACCCGGTTTGCAATATCGCGAAGTCCGGCTGTAACGTAAGTCTTTTCAAAGAACATCGTAGGATTGCTATAGACTTCCTGACCGATTCCCAAGGCCACTTCGCTCAGGTTTGCTGCAAATACCGATTCATCCAAAGCACTGTTACGAATATCATAGTGAGGATATACGTTGGTAAACCAGGCTGGGATAGGTGCATCCTCACGCAATGCATTTACCTGTATGTTGGTGACAGGTTGAGGTATAGTCGCGGTTGGTTGGACTATCGTTTGTGTCTGTCCCTTGATGTTATCTATCTCCGTCACCAGTTCGTCCATCTTCATTAACTTGGCGGCTTGTTTGATGTAGAGATAGGCACCTTCTATCTCTTCGTTGTCCAAGGCTTGGTAATGGTTACACTTGTTACGGATGTCCTTTAGTTCTTGCAAATAGCTGATGAACTTGTTGGCTTTGTCGAGATTTTCAAATTCCAATCCTAATTCCCGTTTGAATCCAATGGCGAAATCCGGCAAGTTGTTGTAGTCAATGAAATACATGCACGATTGGTTTTCGCCTTGTGCTCTCATGGCTTGGTTCCAAGTAGTTTGTCTTGCCGGTTTTAATCTGGCAAAAAACAATCCTTCCCATGGTTCATTAGGGAAATGTTGCTGTAAGAAACTTACCACAAATGGACGCATGGCATCCAAAAATATGCCTAATGCTTTATGTATCTTGTCATTCATAACTTTCAGGTATTAACGGGTTATTCAAATAATGTTCCTTGGGTATAGGTTATTTCGTCACTACAATGCTGTATCAAGTCGGCAGAGTTGGAAATCAATCCTTGTACTTGTGTCAAATCATCACCTTCGGGAAGCAGTTCTTTCAATGATGCCAATACTCGCCAGAAAGGACTGCTTGCTTCGCTGCCAACTATCTTGATGTGTCGTAATATTTTGCCTCGGTCACCACTATGCCAATTGTCCATAGCCCGGTGTACTTGGTCAATCAATGGGTCGCTGGCTTCTATACCGAGTTTGTCTTTCACTACACGCTCTTTGTAGGTTGCTAAATGTTGCTTGTTGCCTGTACGGATAAGTAGATGCTTGTCAAAGATGTCGCTGATATTTACGCTCATTCCCACACGAGCAAATTTGGCGGCATCGTCAAAATCTGTATCGCCCATGCCATTCATCTGTAGCCAACCGATGTAGAAACGGGTGTATTCATCCAAACCTTCGAAACCTCGCAAAAGAGCATTGAAAGCGGATAATTTAGCAAGTTCTAATAACTCACCCACTGTAACTTCACTGCCGTCAGCTTTTTCTACTGTTTCATATTTACCAAATTCGCTTACAGCTTGACCAAAGCAAGCGGTAAGCAAGTCTGCACCACGGAAACCAAGTTCATAAAGTGCATTTACTTCTTCGGTAACTTTGGCTTCAATAGCTTTTTTTACTCGTTTAAAACTTTCAAAGCCATTGCGTTCAGAAGGACGACATGAAACCGTGACAGAACTTTCCAGATAAGCCATTTGCGATTTTAATGCTCCTGTCATTTCTGTGTCCATAGGCCAACTTCCCGTTATATTCATCTGAGAACCAATGATGGAATTACATAAAGTTGTCCATGCTTCCGTACTTTGATGAGCAAACATAATGCTCACAATATCATTCGTTTGATATTCTATAGTTCTAAATATATCCGTCAGTTTCCTTTCAAAATGTTCTTTTGCCTTGTCAATGCTATTACCGTGATGATGCTTTAAGGCCGTACATTCATCGGTTTTGGGAGTCTGAGGAGTTGCAAAATTTAAAGGATACAAAGTTCCTAATGTTCTTTTAAGCCATACATAGAAAAATTCTGATATATCAGCGTATGCTATCGCATCGTAATAAGGCGGATCAGTTACGACTGCATTTAATGATTTTTTCTCAAATTGTGATTTCTCTCCACTAGATGCATTTTTCAAAATAGCGGCAAAAGGATAATCACACTCAGATTCAATATAACGTGTTAACCATTCTAATTGATTCAATGCACTTCCAGAACTAGAACAAAAAGGATTTGATTCTGGATAATCAAAAACCATTGGAATAGCTTGTCTTCCCATTGGACGTTCTAATTTTTCACCTCCTATATGCCACACACCAAAAGATGTGTTGGCTATAGCTATTCTATCTACAAGAATTGCTAATAGAGTGGCTAAAGCTTTATCGTAAGATGTGTTTCTCTGTATGGATAATAGTTTTATTTGACGAACTAAATTGTTCAAGAAAAATATTTGTCTTTCAGAAAACATTTCACCATACAATTCAATTCCCCAACCAGGAGTATTAAAGTTTCGATTATTACCAACCTCCATACGTTCTGTTGGCCGTTCTTGGTTCTTAGGAACGTACTCTAGAGATTCAAATTCCGCTCTGTTAGGCAAACGATAATCTTTTCCTATTGGTGATTCAGTTATAACGGCAAGAAGTCTTTCACGTGTCTTTTTTGCCTTGAACTGTTCTTTCAATTGTTCCGTTGTAGTAACACTTCCACAGCAAGGACAAGTTAAAACACAACGATTATTCCATCCAGGTAAATTTTTCTCATCATATTTCCCATGCTTTATTTCAAATTGAATGTCCGTTCCATTGATAATAGGATTCAGATATACCTTTTTTGACTTGGTATTGGCCAAATAGAATTGTTTCAAAAGAGGCACCTCTGCCCTACAAGATGGATTGGAGCAAGTAGCAGTACGTGCCCAATAATAAGCGACAGGTTTATTACCCTTTTCATCTGCAGGATAAAGATGACCTACTTCAGCCTCTGTCGTAGCCAATAATTTCTTGGCATAAAATTCCACATCAAACGAAAGGCGGTTTGGTATTTCCACATTACCTGTAGGCATAACGCCAAACTTCTCTGTATAAAGCTTTACTCCTTCCTTACCGTAAAGAGCCATAAACTCTTCGTGGGTATAAGTGATGGGCTTGCCATACTTTTGCGGGAATTCTACAGAACCTTTCTCTATGATATGTGCCACCGGAT
>ULSM01031662.1_pt1 | contig 10846 bp, 11 predicted proteins | sample 1956381 | NCBI WGS metagenome assembly ULSM01 (sample SAMEA4835710, study PRJEB28245) | human gut metagenome | biome: gut microbiome; material: fecal sample | place: Denmark | collected 2008 | reverse complement strand
ACACGGTAAATTTTCACGAAAACAAGCAAATCTTGGAGGGAACGATTTTGATAGATAAGCAATACACACGAGCAGAAATCGTCGATATGGAGCTTTACGAATTTTTTGCTTTGATAGCAAAGGCAAGTATAAGCCAAGTCCTTGTAATAAAGCAATCTCTTGAAAAAAGCAAGGTAGAAACGCTGCGTATAGCAGAGCAGTATAAGAAAAAGATGTTTGATTTTACATCCGATTCTTTTGACGGCGCAAAATTTGATGAGTATTTCACTCATACCATTAGATGTTTTGCGTTGGCAATGTATATTGACAAGAAGATAACGCTTTGTAAGCGTCGCGAAGAGGATTTAACTCCCAAAGTTTTTAAAAAAGGCTCTTGACAATCCATAATATCTGTGCTAAAATGTTTTTAAAAGATTGGAGGTACAGATAATGGACGAAGCAAAAGCAAGACTTTTGATACAGCGTATAGATGCTAGTATTGAAATGTTGAATCAAACTAAACAGGATATTCTTGATTTTCTAGGAAATGATTCTTTATCACAGATTAAAGAATTAGAGGAAAATGAAAAATATACTGTTGAGCCTACTTTTATTGGCGACGACGGCAAAGAGTATAAATGTGGTACAGCATATTTAAAAGCTAAGACATGGTACTGTTGCGGTTATCCGCTTCAAAAGGGGGTAAAAAATGGTAAGCAAGTATATCATTGTAGCAAGTGCGGCACTGATTACAGCGCTTAATTTTAACGTTATTTTTCCAGCTTATTATTTATATGACAGCCTTAGTTCACAAAATAATACCACAACAATTAAGCAGTCCACAATTAAGCAGACCACGCCTGTGATAGAGCCTTATCAAAAAGCTTCTGCGCATGAAGAAGAGATTGCAGGACTTCATTTTGTAGCTACTGCATATACAGCAGCAGAAGATGAATGTGGTAAGCCTATGGGGCATCCAGATTATGGTAGAACCGCTAGTGGTGAAATGGTACGGCGTGGTATTGTAGCCGTAGATACTGATGTTATTCCAATGCACTCTTTGATTAGAATTGAGGGTGCAGGTGATTTAAGTGGTGTTTACGAGGTGAAAGATACAGGTGGTGCTATAAAAGGGAATAGAATTGATATTTATGTTCCGACTAAACATGAAGCATATAAATTCGGTAAACGAGATATTAAAGTTTTTATTTTAAGAGAGGGTAAGTAATTGGGATATTTTTTTAACGATTTATCTAAACGCAGTTTTCATAAAGTGGAAAATGATTCTAGTGGTAATGCAAGGCTGCCAGAGAGAAAGACAGCATTATCAGCAGGATATGACTTCTATCTAGCGCAGGATATTACTATTGCACCTAGAAGCTTAGGAATGGCGCATAGCGGTATCGCTGTTGATATGTATGATACAGATGTTTTAATTATTACGCCTAGAAGTTCTACCTGCAAACGAGGTTTAATCTTAATGAACTCACCATCAATTATAGATGCAGATTATCATGGAGAGATTATGTTTCCCCTCTATAACTTAACTGATGAACCTATTACGTTAAAAGCGGGTGAAAGAGTTACACAAGGAATTTTCCTAAAATACAATACTTTGGGTGACGTTGTAACGCAGCAACGTGTAGGTGGTTTCGGAAGTACAAAAAATTTTTAAAAGGGTATTGACAAATAACAAGACTTGTGATATACTATAATTACAGCAAAGGTAGTACAGCAATTCAGATGATATGTTTGACTGTGAATGTTTGATTTATAGTTTTTGGCACTACCTTGTAAATGCCTCGGTAGTTTAATTGGTAGAACGATGGACTCCAAATCCATTGGTCTGGGTTCAAGTCCTAGCCGAGTGTGCCAATTTTAAATAATTTTTGTTTTAAAAGGAGAAATAATTATGAGATTACGTTACATTGTAGACAAAGAACATGGCGTAGTAGTTTGTATTGGTGAGTGCGGTGAATTTGACCTTATGAAAGACTTTGGGGTTCTTGATAAAGACTGTTCTAATATTGACGATATTCCTTTACAAGAATTGCTTACATATTCTTTAAGTTCTTCATTTAAGGGAGTTGCAAAACTCGCTGATGGTGATGTTTGGGATGAGCAGCTTGGTAAAGATATTGCGCGTGAGAAATGTTTTGCAAAATATAATTCTGCAAAGAAACATAAGGTTGAGAAACTAATTGAGAAAGCTAAAGCAGTATTGGAAGTTTTAAATGCACATAAAGAAGCTTATGAAACTCTTGGTACTATCGAGAATTATTACAAAAGACTTAATTAATAATTACTCCTAGATACTTACATTAATTACACATTGCTACAAAATATACTCCTATAGGTATCTAGGGTATATGCTCCCTTATCCCAATTGGCAGAGGAAACTGTCTTAGAAACAGTTTAGTGTGGGTTCAAATCCCGCAGGGAGTACCAATATTATGGAGTGGTGGCAGAGTCTGGTTTATTGCACCTGTCTTGAAAACAGACGAACTGAGAAGTTCCGTGGGTTCAAATCCCACCCACTCCTCCATGCTTACTAAGTTTATCAGCAGATGGTTACAGTTGGTTGTGTCTTAGTAAGCCTTGCCCAGCAAGAAGGGCATTGTAAAGAATATTTTTGCAGGGGTAGCATCCTCTAATCAAAATGTAGAGGGACTGCCTAGGCTTTCCCTCAAAATGGCTTACGTCGCCTAGAGGTCAATGGCAGGGGACTGTAAATCCCCCGCGTTTACGCTGCGTGGGTTCAAATCCCACCTAAGCCACCATAAGCTAAGTGCTCCCAAATCACGTGGCTTAATATTCCTTAGTAGTGCGGGGAAAAGAACAGCATTACAGTTTGACTTACTAACAAGTTGTTCTATAAATAGGTAGTCTTTGCAGAGCACTACCTATTTTACACATGGAAAGTTAAGCCTAATGGTAAGGCAGGAGTTTGCTAAACTTCCAGTAGTCACTTATTAGTGATGTATGGGTTCAAGTCCCATACTTTCCTCCAAAAATTTCAAATATTTAGTATTGACAATTTGGGAAATCCATGATATACTAATTACAGTAAAGGAAATGCTCTTTTCATCCAATAGGTAAGGATGCACGACTTATAATCGTGTCATAGAGGTTCAAGTCCTCTAGAGAGCACCATAAAACTTTTTGCTACGGAGTTTGAATAAGGTTTGTTTTTGTTAGCTCCTTTCTGTACCTTATTTTTCAAGTAGCCTATGATGTGTTGGTCTAATGGTTAGGACAATAGCCTTTCAAGCTGTTAATGCAGAGTTCGATTCTCGCACACATCACCATCTAGTGAGTAAGTATTGTGGTAACACAGAGCAGATTACGTTACCTAGTTTTAGGTAGCGCAGTATCTTTTATAATTGGCAGTGCTCAGTCGATGGTTCGATTCCATCACTCCCTACTATTAATCTTTAATTAAAGAGAGCTGTTAGCCAAGTTGGGGAAGGCATTGGTCTGCAAAACCAACATTCAAGGGTTCGATTCCCTTACAGCTCTCCAAATTGAGGTATATTCTAAAGGTAGGAAACAAGACTTTGACTCTTGGAATAGTGGTTCGATTCCATTTACCTCAGCCAGGTTTTACGGCATATAGCGCAGTTTGGTAGCGCACCTGCCTTGGGAGCAGGGGGTCGCAGGTTCGAATCCTGCTATGCCGACCATAAGATGCTACAGCAAATTTGAACAAAAATGTTTATGGAAGAAAATATTTTAATAGCATCTTGTTTTAAAGTGCCTCAGCAATTTTTTAGAAGAGCTTATGTTTTGATACGCAAATGTTTAAGGCACTTTGTAAATGCGGGTGTAGTTTAGTGGTAAAATTACAGCCTTCCAAGCTGATGTTGTGAGTTCGATTCTCATCGCCCGCTCCATATGTTGAGGGTAGAAAGGCGGCTACCGTCTGATAGGGATAACTTAGATTGAAATTCCTTATTGGAAGATGTGGAAAGTGTCGTTCCACCAACATTAAACTTCCCCATAGGTTAATGGATAAACTAAGGGACTTCTAATCCTTTGCTCTGTGTTCGACTCACAGTGGGGAAGCCAAAATGCGCACATAACTCAGTTGGTAGAGTAACCGACTTTTAATCGGTATGTCCTAGGTTCAATTCCTAGTGTGCGCACCACTTTATGTGCCTGTGGCGTAATTGGCAGCCGCAAGGGACTTAAAATCCCTCGGATTTATCCGTACCAGTTCGAGTCTGGTCAGGCACACCAAATCTTGCTTATCTAGCTCAGTTGGTAGAGCAAAGGATTGAAAATCCTTGTGTGAGTGGTTCAATTCCATTGGGAAGCACCAAATGCTGGCATAGTTTAATGGTAAAACTCTAGTTTTGTAAACTAGCTTTGCGGGTTCGATTCCTGCTGTCAGCTCCATAATCATTTAAAATGATTAAATTAGTCGGTGGAAACAAATCCTATAAGGTTAGCAAGAATAAGAGAAAACTCGCCAAAATGGTTAGTGTGACTATTAAAGAAGGTTACTTGCTGTAAAAGAGATTCGGTGGACGGAACAGGCAGTCACCAAATCCGCAAGTGGGGTGGAAAGCCTCTCAAAAATTGGCATATAGCTCAATGGTAGAGTAGAGAACTGTTAATTCTAGGGCTGTAGGTTCGAGTCCTACTATGCCAGCCATTTATTTTAAGAAAGGACTAATTATTATGAGTGTTACTTTTATGACAGCACTACAAAACGAAGCAAATAAGAGTGTTACAGAAAACGGCGCAGTAGGGTACAACACCACCTACAATGAGCTGTTGGATTTTAATTATAAAGTACCTTCATTGCGTAAGGCAGATGATGCAACCTTGCAAAAAGATGTAGCACTACTTGTTAGTAGCATTGTTGACCCCGAACTTTTGCTACGTTACATGTTCTTTTTGCGGGACGCGCGTGGAGGAATGGGTGAAAGACGTATCTTCCGTGCTATTTTAAAGGAACTTGCAAACAGGAACTTTGAATACGTTCCTAGGATGCTACCTTTAATAGTTGAGTATGGAAGATATGACGACCTATTTGTTTTAAAGGATACACCATTTCAAGAGGAAATGGAAGGCTATATTATAGGAACTTTATTGTCAGATGAATATTCAATGGCTAATAATGAACCTTGTTCCTTACTTGCAAAATGGATGCCATCGGTTAATGCAAGTAGTAAAGAAACCATCAAACTTGCAAATTACTTTGCTAGAGATGTTTTTCATACTACACCTGCAAAATACCGCAAGCGTCTTTCTGCATTACGCAAGCACTTAAAGGTTGTTGAAGCACAGATTAGTCGCGGAGAGTTTTCTGAGATTAATTATGAAGGAGTACCTTCAAGAGCAAATCTGCGTTACTCTAATCTTTTCCTGGATAGAGATAATGAACGCAGAAGGCAGTATTTGAAGAGCTTAGCAAGCGGGGAAGTAAAGATTAATGCAGGAGTTCTTTACCCACAAGATATTGTGGCGAAGCTAAGAAAATTATCCGATTCTGTTTATAGTTTCAGCTTTTCAACGCAGACTCCACAGCTTTATAAGACACAATATAATGCAATGTGGAAAGGGCTTAAAGACTTTGGGGAGCTTAAAAATACTATTGTTGTAGTTGATACTAGCGGTTCAATGTTTGAACCTGTTAGTTCCTCTATTGCGGCAATAGATGCTTCTGTTGGTTTAGGTCTTTATTTTGCCGAAAGAAATGCGGGTGTCTTTAAAGATAAAGTTATTACGTTTAGTGATAATCCTACATTTGTTGATGTATCTAAATATAACAATATTTTAGATAAATTAATGGCAGTTTCAAAAGCAGAGTGGGGATTTTCTACAAATGTTGAAGCAGTATTTGATTTAGTTCTAAGAACTGCGATAGCAAATCACTGTGAACAGTCTGAGATTCCTAGAATCTTAATCATTAGTGATATGGAATTTAATTACTGTGTTTCAGATTCAGCGCACTTTTTGATGAAGGATATAGAATCTGACTTTAAGGCAGCAGGTTATGAGCTTCCAAAGCTGTCATTCTGGAATGTAAATTCAAGAACGAATACTCTGCCTATCACACAGAATAAACAAGGGGTTGCACTTGTTAGTGGCTATTCCCCTGCTTCAATAAAAGCCGTAATGAGCAATGAGGTAGACCCCTATAAAGCTTTCCTAGAGTGTTTTTACACTCCTAGGTATGACTTTATAAAAGAAGTGTTGGACATTAAATGAATAAAAGACTACTCAAATGGGTAGTCTTTTTTCCATAAGGAGGTAACAATGGTAAAATTTGTTAAAAAGCGGGATGGAAGTATAGTACCTTTTGAGAAGCAAAAGATTATAAATGCTATTGGTAAAGCGGGTTTTGTAAAAGAGGATATTAAAGAAAAAATTGCAGATGAAATTCTTCATCAAAAACAAGAAGAACTTTCAGTAGAGGATATTCAAGACCTTGTAGAGAAGAAACTAATGTCTACGTCATATAAAGATGTCGCCAAGAAGTATATAAAGTATAGATACTTACATACTATGGCTAGAACATCCTATGGTGACTTAATGACTGCTATTTCCAGTAAATTAGAAGCAGACTCTGTACAGAATCAAAATGCCAACGTAGATGAGCATAGTTTTGGAGGTAGGGTTGGTGAAGCTGCAAGTCATTTAATGGAACGCTATGCACTTGATTTTTGTGTAACGCCAAAAATGAGAGAAGCGCACTTGAATAATGAAATTTATTTACATGACTTAAATAGTTTTGCAGTAGGTTCGCATAATTGTTTAACAATACCTTTTGATGATTTGTTAAAGAATGGTTTTAATACGAGGCAGACCGATGTACGACCTGCAAAATCAGTTAATACTGCATTTCAATTAGTAGCAGTTATAAGTCAGCTACAAAGTTTGCAGCAGTTTGGTGGTGTAGCTGCAAGCCATCTAGACTGGACAATGGTGCCGTATATTAGACTTTCTTTTGCAAAACATTTTAAGGATGGGATTGAATGGTTAGATAGTGATTTAAAAGATGTTATAGATGTAGGTACAGAGGATGAGGTTAGGGAGCGTTCAATAGATGATGCTTTATATACTCAGCACACTGTTTCTTATAATTATGCGCTTACAATGACTACACGCGAATTGTATCAAGCAGTTGAGGGAATGTACCATAATCTGAACACCCTACAATCACGCTCTGGGAACCAGCTACCATTCACATCTATAAATTATGGTACTTGTACCTTACATGAGGGGAGAATGGTAATAAAAGCTCTATTAGATGTTTCAATACAAGGTATTGGAAAATTACGTAAAACACCTATATTCCCTTGCGGTATTTTTAAGTTGAAAAAAGGTGTTAACCGTAAAAAGGGAGAACCTAATTATGATTTATACAGACTAGCATTACGTTCAACAGCACAGCGTTTGTACCCTAACTATGCAAATGTTGATTGGAGCGGAAATGCAGGGTATGATGAGAATGACCCAAGAACAGAGTTCTCAACTATGGGTAAGTGAAAATTAGCCCATGTAAAACGCTTTGAACCTAGCTTATAGGGTGTGGGGGTAGTTGCCCTGCTAACGGATAGGACTTATAAAGAAGCTGTAATTATAAGTTGAGTCCGTGCTAAGATACATATTCAAATTCATTGAAAGGAGAATGAATTTGAAAGAAACAATATATCCAGGTATTTATGTAGAAAATGAAGATGTTTATAAAAAGAAACACGATGGTACATTCCATAAGTTATCTAAATGGAAAGACAGCGTTGGATATTACCAAGTAGTTTTTCGTATAAATGGTAAGAAAATATATAAAAGAGTACACAGGCTCATAGCCGAAACCTTTCTTGAAAATCCTAATAACTTGCCAATGGTAAATCATATTGATGGCAATAAATTAAATAATGTACTTACTAATTTAGAGTGGTGTACAAATGCACATAATGTGCAGGAGGCTTATGATAGAAAACTTTACAAGTCAACTTATAAATGTGCTATTAAAGCCATTTCAAAGGAAACTTTAGAAGGCATTGAATTTAGGAGTATTAGAGAGTGTGCTAAAGTGCTAGGGTTAAACAGAAAAACTCTAACCGAGATTTTGAAAGGTAATAAAGCTAATAATTATGGATATGAATTTGAATATGTTTAAAGTGTATCGACTATCCGTGATGAGTGTAGCGGAGTAGAGAGGGAGATAAGCACCCTCTCCAAGCGGAGCGCATAAGTAAAACTTGTGATGATATAGTCAGTACCCATAGTGATATGGGATATTACGTGTAGAACAGCAAATGGTTTTGATATAAATGGTTTTGGGCAATTAAAAGATGGTAGAGGAAATATCTGCCCGTCTACTATAATACTTCCTACGTTGGCAATGGAAGCGGGTAGGGATGTAGAGAAATTTATGCAGTTATTAGAGGAAAAGCTTGAAGAAACGAAGGATGGGTTAATTTACCGTTTTGAGTGGATTTGTAGCCAAAATCCTGCATCTGCAAAATTCATGTATGAAAATGGCGTAATGGCAGGTTATGATGGAAAAGATATTCGTTCAGCTTTAAAGCATGGCACTTTAGCTGTTGGAATGTTAGGTATGGCAGAAACATTGCAACTGCTTATAGGATGTGACCAAACAACTGATAAGGGAATGTCTTTAGCTAAACGAATTTGTAAGCTTTATAGTGATAAGTGCAGCGAATATAAAGAAAAGTATAAACTGAATTTCGGTGTATATTACACTCCTAAACAATATTGGGAGGCATAGCAGTAATGCTATGAATAATTAACTCTGTTAAACGGACAAGCGTAATAAGCTGATAAGAGAGCCTAAACCCTGTAAGGGCAAGGTAATTCCGTAGGATTAAAATTGTAAAATAGTTATGTCCCACTTGACAAAGCACAGCTTATGTGGTATAATTAACATAAGAGGTGATATTATGTCAAAAAGACTAATGAAAAATTCTTTGATAAATAAATCTGAAATCAAAGAAGAGCTTGTAAAAATTGAATGTAGTAAAGACGCTTATATTACAAGAAGCGGAAAAGTATTTTTGGATTATGGTAATAATAATATGTTCCCTTTGAAAACTTTTGTTAATAAGCACAATGGTTATCTTTATGTAGGATTTGACAGTGCAGATGGTAAGAGGATTCAACGGCGCGTTCATGTATTAGTTGCGAAAGCTTTTATACCTAACCCCAAAGGTTTACCTATTGTATGTCATAAAGATAATAATAAAGCTAACCCCTGTGCTGATAACTTGGAATGGGGTACAGTGTCTTATAATACGAAAAAAGCCTTTGATGATGGCTTGGCAAGAAACGATAGGGGTTGGGAAGATAGTCAAAGTAAGCCTGTTGTTGCTTATACTTTAGATGGACTTCTTTTTAAAACTTTCGGTTCAGTGGGTGAGGCTTCTAAAGAACTTGGTATTACAAAGACTGCTATACTTTTTCAGTGTAATAACTTAACTAAGAAAAAGCCACGAAAAGGATACTACTTTAGGTTTTACAATGAATACAACAAACAATTTTTAGTTCTCTAACGACTATCGAAAGCGTATCATGAAAGAAATATTCATGAGAGTAAGTGAGTAGAGTAGGCTAATGCCGAAAAGCAGAGAACCCTATATATGGTAATAGTATTTAGGGTTAAGATATAGTCTAGTCCCCTAATAAATATCGGGAAACCGAGGGTATAAACGGCAGAAAATTTATGCTATAAAGCTATGAAGAAATTTCAAGCAAAATATGGGGTAATCAAAAATGTATCTGATAAGGAGTTCTTTACGAATAGTATCCATGTTCCTGTATGGATAAACGTAAATCCTTTTGAGAAGATAGATATTGAAAGCCAGCTGACTGGTTATTCTAGTGCAGGTTGCATTACCTATATTGAATTAGATTGTTCTGTAATTCAAAATATTGATGCTTTGGAAGAAATTGTAAATTATGCAATGGATAAGGATATACCCTATTTTGCAGTAAATGTTCCTAATGATACTTGTATGGATTGCGGATACTGTAATGATATAGGGAATAAATGTCCTGTGTGCGGTGGTACACATATACAAAGATTGCGCCGAGTAACGGGGTTATCTGCCTAGGAAATGCCCCTAAAGTATTGTAAACTTAGTTATATACTAAGGTTTCCTTAATTGGTACTCTATTAAGAGTCAGAAATAAAATAATGATTGAGGAGGTATCAAGAGATGATAGGTAATAAAATTACTAATTCAAACCTTGAGTTTAGAAAAATTAAGTCTTTAAATTTTTTATATGAAGTAAACGAAAATGGTACAATTTTACGAAATGTAAAATCAAAAAAACAGATAAAAATAAAACTAGATATGCACCATTCAGATTATGGGTATTATGTGGCTTTTGTGAGGTTTAAGGGTAAACCTACAAGGGTAATGATTCATAAGGTAGTCGCAGAATGTTGGTTAGGTGAAAAACCAGATGGTTTAGAGATAGACCATATAGATAGAAATGCACACAATAATCATTTTACTAATTTGCGCTACGTAACAAAAAGCGCGCAAATGAAGAACAGAAATCATACAAACATTTCTGCAACAGGTTCTAAAAACTTAGAAAATGCAAGACGTTTGCGCATGAAGCCTGTAAAACTTTTGAAAACCGATTTTGAACAGGTTTTTGAGAGTTATGCAGAGTGTGCAAGATTTTTAGAATCTTATTATGGAGCTACATTCGAGAGTTTCCGTAGTCGTTTAAAAGACCATAGAAAATTTATAAGAGATTTTGATGTAATTTATCTAAATGCAGAGGCTGGACACAATCACTCTAAGGAGTAAGGAACAGTCCACTTATAAGTGATTTAACAGGTGATTACAAAACAGCTTTCAATAAAGGAAAACAGCAA